>Ga0315908_10001564_pt1 | contig 17128 bp, 8 predicted proteins | sample LakEriMetagenome_12_FD_203520 | JGI IMG/M metagenome (GOLD analysis project Ga0315908, IMG submission 203520) | Freshwater fungal communities from buoy surface, Lake Erie, Ohio, United States - Buoy 4 MA124 | ecosystem: Environmental > Aquatic > Freshwater > Lake > Lake biofilm | place: USA... | reverse complement strand
TAGATGGTATTAATTATGAAAGATATTTAGATCAAGATCGCAACAGTTCTGAATTCATCTATTTAGTGTCTGGTTAACAGAATATTAACATTTTCATGCTGACCCGATTTTAAATGGCATTCTATGTCAATATTATTGAAAACACCATTTAATATTAATATGATATTTAGTAAACACTGCCTAGTAAGGAAGACCATTAATTCAAATCGATGGAAAACGGTTATTACATAAAAAGCTTAAAAATAAAAGCTAATTAATTAAAATCAAAATACAGGAATATATAATGTGAAAATTTTACGATGGGTTGCAGTGTATATATCTGAGTGGAATCTTTAGAAGATCTTTCGTACAAATCATAATTTAACCTAGAATTAGTAGAAACAATTCATAAAGTGTAAGAAGATAAATTAACATAAGGTTATGTAGATCATCATTAAATGGAGTACTACGTATTTGAGAGTTATTGCAATGATTGCCAATAGATAGTATTCAGTGTTAATGCAGTAGGTGATGGAGACGTAGATCTTTATATCAATTACAGTCCAAAAAAAGACAATAACTTGCCAGTACTCTTTAACAGTTCTTATTTCTCTGCTAAGATAGGGCCTGACGATATCTTTATTCAGAACCGGAAAATAAACAATTCAGATTCTCTCCCAGGTTTTTATTATATTGGAGTGTATGGATTCCGTAATGCTACTTACAATTTATATGTGACCTAAGGTAACTTCAATATCCTGAAATTGTATGAAGATTCATTGTTTAGATTAAGCTATATCAAAAAAGGCTCTACTGTATACTTCCAGTATTACTCGCTAAAGAAGGAACAATTGAGACTCTTCAGTTCTTCTCAGTAAGGAGAATATACTATTTTGGTTACTATACAGTCCAATAATCAAACCGTTGCCCAATCATTGCCTTGTCCAATGGCTAGGAACTATTTCCTTTCCACTGATGATAAGACTTTAGTCATAGATGAACCTTACACCTGTTAGAAATGTTATTTTATTATAGCCATTATTCCTAAAGATAATCAAGAAGTACAGAACTTCAAGATCAATCTTATTAATCATAATGGATACCTCACTTTAGAAAGTGGATAACCCAATGTTTATTCCATTAAGTAAAATGTGCAATACAAATTCAAGTTCCTTAGTTTGACACAGGCCATGAAACTAGACCTTACACTATTTAAAGGTAATGTACGAATCTACTTATTGTAAGGCGAGTAATTTGATAAACAAAAATATAGTCATTATATTTATAGGAATAGGGACTTCAAGAATAGTCAATTATCATTAGAAATAGGACAATTCGAACAGGACATAAATGAAAATTGGAATTAAGTGAAGAAGAAGTTTATACTTGTAATTGAGGCTGAAACTGATTCGATGATTAAGGTGGTAGCTGATAATGGGGTTGATACTAGATAATTGCTTTTGGATAATTTTGAGAGTGGTTAGATAAAGTTTATGACCAAAATGAAGTATCATTTTGATAGTAATACCATCTAAAATTTGTAATTGTAGTTGTATTATTAGGTCTAAACTAATTCATTTTGTAGTATCGATGAGCCTATTATCTAGATATTTAGTTATAATCACACTAATAAAATAGACTCTTATCTTATTAATGATAATAATCTTTAAACTCTTAAGACTAATATTACTAAACTTATTCAAAATGACGGAAGCATTATTATTAATTTTAAAGCAGTTGTAGGTTAGTATTATTTTCTCATTGATTATAAGGATAAAAACCTCTTCAATCAATGCAAAATCAATTTCAATATAAATTTATAGAAGTTGGAAATTTAATCATAAATTCAAATGAGCACTAACACTATTTCTCTCCCCCAATATTCATAACTAAAATCATTAGGAGATTTCTAATCCAATATCTTCTAAATTTTGTCCTTTTCTGATAAAAAACTGTATGTATAAATGAATGACTGTTTTATGCCCTTCTCTTTATCTATTTTTGCTAATAAACAAGAATTCCATAGAAATAAAGCATTAAAAACTCTTTATGGGCCTTAAAAAAGTTTACTTTTAAACGTTGAAAATTTAACTATCTTACAGTAATTTATAAATATTTATGATATATAAGGGTCTAAAGATTAAAAGGAAATGAAAACTAAAATATGAAATGTGATTACCACTTATCATACTTAATAAATAGTTTTTTGCTAAATTAAGAAACAGAAGTTCCAGAAAACTAACTTTACATTCCTAACAGCTAGGTAATTTAGATAAATCATTCTGATAACTCAGATTTAATATTATAAATAAAACAAATAAGAAATGTTTAGGAAAACATGACTGAATTTAGCAAAAAATATAATTTAATTAGAATGAAATATATAATAGTTTTGAGTGAAGACGAAGAAGCAATGTAAGGAATTGTTTAATGTAATTTGGATGAAAAGATAGATCCTAACAAATTAATAGATATGGAGAAGACTGATCAATCAAATCTAAAGATAGTTTAAATTGTAGATTATCAGAGGATTTTTAGTGAAGAAGATCTCAAAATTAAAATAGACAGAAAGTTTAAGAATACAGTCCATGTAGGAGTCAGAGTTGAAGTGAATTTATTAGAATAGGAAATTAATTCTTATTTGATTAATTATTACTATCCCAAAACTAGTTTCGAACCCTATTAGTTTAGTTTACAATAAGGTTCAAATGGATCTGGAGTTATCTTATTATTAGTAATAATTATTATTGTTATTATGTCCTTATTAATCTATTTCTGCTCTAGAAATAGATAAATTACATAGAAATTGAAGTATGAAATGACAGATGTTAGAAATATTGCTTTAAGTGATGAATAATCCTTTAATAATAATTATAATCAGTCTAACACCTAACACTTCAATATAAGGAACGAATTAAAACTGTGATTATATTTATATTCAATCAATAAATATTATATTTTATTATCTAAATCTATAATATAATTTAAAATGGACGACCTTGTCAGAAAAATAGCTTACTTTAAAAATAAGTAATTCAAGTCAGACTTGCAATAATTGCTACATCAAGCTACTTCCAATGAAAATTGGTCTGTCTCTACAATAATTCTGGACAAACTGGCTCAATATTCATTCAACGAAAAAAATTACTGTGTAATAATGAGTCATGTATGGAAGAGATTGGATCAGAAATGTAAAAAGTGGAGGAAAATTGAGAAATGTCTGAGTATTTTTGAGTATTTGATTTACCATGGCAACATGAATTGCATAGAGGATATTCGCAATTAAATTATAGAGATTAAGCTATTGATGGATTACTAAGTATTGGAAAAAAATGTTGATAAAGGAGCTGCTATTAGGAAAAAAAGTGAAAGAATTGTTTAGTTGTTGTGTTCCAGTTAGAGTTATTTATAATAGGAAATCGAAACTGCCAAAAGTTTAAAGAATAAATTGAATAATATTATTAATAATATACCACCGTCATAATTAGGTATTAATTATTAGTTATTTTAAGAGTTTGGAAATAGTGATTAACAATCTTAGTAGTTGCAGATGAATAGGTAGAAGAGCAATTCCATGGCTAAATTTACAGATAATACTGAAAATCTTGATGATTATATTATAAAGACTAATACCAAATATCATAAATATTAGGCACAACAAAATTTAAAATAAAATTAAAATTTCACTTAATTACCACAACCAATTAAAAATTCTAATTTAAAAACTTAATTAACTTAAAGTTAAAAACCTTAACAATTTTAGGATTTTTAAAATTTTGAATTTAATTTTGATTAAAAAAAAAATAATAATAATTTAGATTGGATTTCATTTAGTTTTGATTAGGTATAAAATTAATAAGATAATCTAAATAGTAATAATTTGAAAATTCAATAAAATAATATTAATATTAATACAATTTAATTTAATTAAGAAATTTAATAAGGATAAAACTAAAATTAGCAATAAAATGAATTAAAAAATAATTAAATTTAGAATTAAAATTTGATGAAAGAAATTAAATAAAATAATTAATAAAATTTATCTAGCGAAATCAATAAACTATATTAAACTGATTAATCATTTAAAAATTAAAATAAATTTAATGAATTTGATTAATTAATTTAGAATTCAAATATAAATATTCATAACTTTAACAATATATAAATTAAATAATAATAATAATAATAAAAAATAAATAATTTTTATTAGAATTAATTTTTAACTTAGAATTAATTTTAAAGCAATTTAGTTTAAAAATAATAAATTAAATATGATAATCCTTTTGATAATTATGATTTATAATGAATATATTTTATAATTTAATACATATTAATATATTTATTTTTTTTCATTTAAATTTTTCTAAAATACAATAAGCATTTTCTAAATTTTAAAATGCCTATTAATAATTTTTAAAATCTAATTCTGATATAGCACATTCTAATTGTTTTTTACATTCTATTTAAGCTTCTTATTTGTTGTTTATTTTTTTAAGATCTATATTTTCTAAGATAATAATTTATTATAGTTACATTAAATATTTAAATTTTAAGTTTATACACTTTATATCTGTTATCTTTATAATTCTTATTATTATTAAAATTATTTTAGTTGATATTGAGATTATTAAGTAGGTTATTAAAATTACTAATATTAATATTGAGATTATTAAGGAGGCCATTAAAATTAATTTTATTGATGTTAAGATTATTATGGAATTTATTAAAATTAATTATGTTAATTTTAAGATTATTATGGAGGTTATTTTTATTAAATCTAACTTTATTACTATTATGAGAAATTAGATGTTTGGAAATTTTATTATTCTAAAATAATTAAAATAAATTACATTTATTGTAAGGTTAATAATTTTCATCTTAAAAAACATTAATATTTTAATTATGAATTTAATTTTATGTCATTTATTAATAATTTTAATTTTTTTATTGTTTTTAATTAATCAAATTAATTTCTTATTCAATATCTAAATTATTATTTTCATTATTTTGTTTTCCATCAATTTATAATAATTTCTACTACATTAATTATGGATCTTTTAAACATTTCATACATTCCAATGCTTTTGCCTTGGAATAAATTCTTTTTTCATTAAATTCCTAAGTAATTGGTCCAAAAATACCTAACATTTCAATGAATCTACTACAAACTTAAAAGTTTTGAACTGTATTATGATCAAAATTACATTCTCTTTCTTCATTATCACACTTAAAAAACAACTTTAAAATAAAATCTTGTATTTCCTTTTTATTTTCTTCTTTGCTTTTAAATAGATGAATGTTTCTATTTTTTAAATCTTCTACTTCTTTTAACCATAATTTTATACTATTTTCCAATTCTATAATATTATTTCCTTATTATTTGTATTATAAGTAGACTTTATGAGCTTTTTAAATTGCAAAAGATTTTAAATAATAACTGAACATCACATTGGAAGTTTCAATTTCTTTAGAATGGTAAATAAAGGGCTTAATTTATTTTATTTCTTTTAAGTTTTCCATTATAAATTTTATAATAATATATTTTTATATCTATCACTTTTTATAATATTTATAAATCATTAACAATATATTTAATGAAATTAAGCTATTTCCTTTAAGTAAATTATGAGTTTATTTTATTAATTTTTATTAATAATTCTATTCATTTTATAAGTATTATAAGCTTCAATAATCAATTCTTCATATTATAATTTTTTTATCAAAATGTCACTTAATATTTTGAATTCATTATAGGAAATTAAATGATTTTGATTATATTTTTATAAATTAATTAATATTTCTTAACATAATTCTGATAAATTTTAGATATTAATATCATAATTTTGATTACAGTCAATTATTAATAAATTATCTTTTACAGTATTCTATTAATTTTGGTAAAAAATCGCTTATTATTCAAATTAATTTGCTAAACTATTTCCAACCATATCTATAACTAAAAATGACAATCAATGATAAATAGAATTTTTAAATTGAAACTGTATATTATAATCATATTTGCAAATATTATTTTGCATGTTTTTGTATATTATCCATTAACTATTTAGTATTTTAAATATTCAGCTATTATTACTTACTGATGAAACTTAATAAAATTATGTATTTTATTCAAAACTTACTTCTGAAATATAGGATGCAGAGTAAATTTTAAAGTTTATTTATAATTCTGCTTTGAACAAATTTTTATTTATATTTTCTATAATATTTGATTCTGTACAGAATTCTAAAAATTATTTATATTTATCAACTTCTAAAACTGTTTTTAATAGATTTTCACTTTTTACTTAAATATAATTTGTTTTGCTAAATCAAATTATAGAGCAAAAATTAATTAGCTATTTAGTATTAAGATTGATATTTTTATATGAACATAATACTATATTTTTTATCATTTATATATATTTAAACAATATCTATTATTCTTATAATATTTGTTTTTAATTTATTTAGTTGTTTTTATAATTAAAATTATAATAAATAAAATTATTATTATATTTTATCATATATTTTTTGCTTATTAAAAGCTATTTTAATCATAAATCTATTCTATATATTTATTAAATTTTTTTTTTATCAAACAAATTCTCTAATATTATTCTTAATTTATTACATCATTTATAGTATCACATTCTATTAATTAATAAATATTAGAACTTGATATATTTATCTTATCTAAATAAATTTAAATATTATAAAAATTAATAATATAATTATTATTACTATTTTAGTCAAATTAATTTATTTAATTTTAGTCTAAATTTTTTGAGTAAGATTATTTTTCAGTTAAATATTGTTTATTTTACATATTTTCAATATTTGTAATTATTTCTTTTTATAAATCTGATCCCAATTAAATTTTATTTTTTTGTTTATTATTTTTATATAAACTATAAGGATTTTAAAAGTAAGCATATTAATTTTTATCTGTAGATTTATTTTATTTCTTTAATAAAATTTAATCGTTATAATTTTAGTATTTATTTGTATTTGATTTTGATAAATATTTATATATATATTTTTATTCATTTTTTTAAATTTAATTTTTTCTTTATTAACTTTAACATAAAATTTAATTTAATAATTCAGTTTGTTTATTTTTATCTAAATTTTATTCAATAATTTTTTTTTATTAATTGATGTATTCTTGTGAAATTTATTTTTAATTATGTTATATAATTTATTATTCAATTTATTATTTGATTTGATTAAGTTTATTTCAACCTATTTTATTAATATCGCAAATACTTTCAGCTAATCTTTAGATATCATCATCTTCGTAAACTTTAGTAAGATTATATTGTTTGTTTCCTAAATCTAACATAAATACATATTTTATTTTTCTTTTTTAATTGCATTTTAATTAATTAATATCTTTTTAAATATTTTTATTAATACTTTTTTAATAAGTTTTTATTGTATTATTAAATATACTATTGTTATTGAATTTATTCTTTATATTAAAGTTATTAGAATTTAACTAATTTATTATTTTATCATTACTTATACCAGTTGATTAATCACATGAGATTAAACTCGTTTTCTAATTAAAATTATCATTTTTACTATTTTTAGTTACTAAATTTTCAGTTAAAAATCTATTCAAAATATTTTGTTTTTATCCTATTATAATTTAATTTTTTATCAAAGATTATCATAGACTATTAATATTATTTTATTAAGAAGTATTGTTAAAGGACTACAAAAATAAATTTTAATTTTTGTTATTTTAAACTTATTAAAATATATTATAATCTTAAATAATATTTTTTTCCATTAATAAATAATAATTTTATATATTATAAAAAAATTTAGGTAAAAATATATAATTTACAAATAAATACGTTTTAAATAAGAATCTTTATAATAAATATAATTAAATTTATTAATAGAATAATGTCAAAATAATATTTTAATAAAAAAGAAGCTCTTAAAGGTTTAGAAGAATACATATACCATGCTGGAGAATATACAACAATAGATAATATAATGAACTATTTTTGGTTTAAAATAGAAAGATAAATTCCTGATGTAAATATAAATAATGATCTTAATAAAAAAAGGATGTTGCCCCTAATGTATTATCAGCAATAGGAATTGTAATAATGGCGATTTCGGGCCTAATTCCTCTTTATTATGACTTAAACTTCCATACTTTCAAACCTTAATGGGTTTTCATTTTCAATGCAATAGCAGTGTTTTTGTTTCAAACATTAGATGGGATTGATGGCAAACATGCTAGAAGAACTGGAACTTCTTCACCTTTAGGATAAATATTCGATCATGGAGGAGATAGCATTAGTTCTATTTTTTTACTCATAGGAATTTCTCATGCTGTTAAATTGTAGAAGGATAATCTTATTACGCTTTTTATTGGGGCTTAGTGTTTATTGTATATTGTTAATTGGAGTGAAAGACACTTGAAAACCTTAACTACTCAGGTTGGCAATTTCGGAGTTACTGAGGTTTAGTTTATTTTAATTGGGTTCTATTTAGTTACAGCCATTTATGGTTAAGATGTATGGCATAAAGAAATTGGAGATCTCGTAATTTAATCATATTAGCACTGGATTCCCATTTAAGTAATATATATATATTATCATATTATCATATTATCATATTATCATGTTATCATATTATCATATTGTCATATTATCATATTGTCATATTATCATATTATTGTATCATTTATTTAACTTTTTAAATCAAAATGATTTTTTTATTATAAAGTATAAAAAAGCAACTACAGTGAGCATATTTGTTTCTTTTTTTATATATATAATAATACTGTTTGGACTGATAATGTTTTTCAGCACTTTAAGAAAAGCAGATAATAAATTGCAATGCTTCAAAGATATGTGCCCGATTTTATGTTTAACTTTATGTGAATATATGTGGACTTGTCATTCATATTTCGATAATTAATTAGCGATTCTAATAATCGGCTTTAGTTTTGAATTTTCTCTTTTATGTGTTAAGTTAATTATTACAACAACTAGTAAAGTATTATTACTTATATTTATAATAGATTGACTTGCCTTTTTATCATCCTGAACTTATATTGCATTTTTTATTTGCTATAGTTTAGTATTTGATGGTAATTTACGGAATTCCTTAAATATATATATAATATTTCTCAATCTTTGTTGGGCTATTCACTATTATTTATTTTATAACTTTCATGTAAGAAGTTATAGGAATCATAGCAAATCATCTGGGAATTTATTGTTTTTCTGTAGCAAAAAGAAATAAAGTTAAAAAAGAAAAATGATTATTTTTAATTAATTGAATATTTATAATAATATTAAAAACATTAATGTAAAATAAATAAATCCATTAAAATAATAAATAGTGCTTATTAAAAAGAATGGTTAAATATTGCATATCCGTTTATAAAATAGAATATAAAAATTAAGATTATAATGGAAATTATGAATCAAATAGAACAACTAAAACAAAAGAAACTTCTGATGCTTTGTGTGACAATAGTATACGGATTTGGCTCTTCAATATTTTTTGGTGTGCCAATCTGGTTTTAAAGTCCTAAAACAAAATGCTTTGATCCAAAAACCTAAACTCAATACACCTGCCCTGAAATGGAAGCCTGTAAAGAATTTGAGCTAATCTTCCCTCACTCTACTAACTATACCTCGATAATTGATGAACAAAGTTAAAACTCATTAGCTTTTCAATATCAACTAATCTGCAAACGATAGCATATAAAATACGATTGCATTAATATTATATTTGCAGGAATGCTTATTGCTTACATTTTTAATGCTTCGATTAGAATAAACCTCAATAAACACAAATTAATATTCTTAAAACACATTTATCTATTGATGGGAGTGTCCTTATGGCTTTAAAATTTATTTGATGATGTTTATTTAAAGTCAGTGTGTTTGGGACTCCTTGGATTCGGAAGAATAGCATGTCATACTACAAGTATCGATATGTTTTTCAGCTTTTATCCTGAAAATATTAGTCAATTTGCCCCTTTGAGTTTGGCTTTAGGGTTTGGAGTCTATGGTTTATTGATTCTGCCAATCAATCTTATATTTGATGGTAATTTTACATATTGTATTATGTTTGACGCTTGTCCTACTATAATATGTGCTCTCATCTTCTATCTTAAATCTCATTAAATAACTCCTGACCCTGAAAAGATTGATTAGTACAATGAAGATGAAATGAAGAATAGAGACAGTCCATTTTAGTTTCTTTTGAAAGATGCTTTTGAACTGCTGAAGGGAAATAATTAGATACAGTTTTTGGTGATGATTTTAAATGGAGTATATATGTATATCACTTGTACTGGAGTGTATTTCCTTGCTGATTATTTTGAAAGTCCAATTACCGTAATTTTCATTCTCAATATTCTTGCAGTAATTTCTATTCTTTTCAGTGGATATATCCAAGTCAACTTCAATATTTAGAATGCTTATTTCCATCTTATGAATATCTCTATAGTTATCAATTTACTTTCAGTATTTTTCCCCCCCTCACTACAGAAGACCTCTTCTTTAGCAATGTTCTTTCTCTTTATTAATGCTAATGTTAATAGTTTCATTACTAACATTCATCAGTTACAATTCATTCTTCTAATTCCTTTCTATTAGTAGATAAAGTTTATTGGCTTTTTTGTTAATTTCTGTAATCTTTTAGCTAGAGTTATATTGATGAAATTACCATATGTTTAATATAAATTGAGATATGAGTCTAATACTGATATCATGATTTATTATGGTGTTGCTAGTCTTATTCTAAATATTCTCAATTATATTTTTATGAGAAATAAAACTAACTCAGAAGTTCCTGAGTAGTATGAACATCTTAAGAGTTAATCTTTTATTAGACAAACAATTGCTATAAGGTCTATTGAAGCATCCCATTATAGTAACAGTATTTATAATAAGGAATTTTAGGATTCACTAAAATAATGTAATATGAAAGGAAACAGTTTAGATATTAAATTAATTTAACTTAAAACTGTTAATAAATAAAGACTAATGTCAGAAATATTACCATGATAAATATTTTATTTAATATTATAAATTGTAAAGAATAACTAAATTTATTACATAAAATCGGTTGAATGAAATAGATAGAAGAGACTGACGAAATAAATGAATAAAGTAATAGCAAAAAAGAACATTCAAATGAAGAGATAATAGAATATGCTAAATATTTAGGAATGAATTTGCCAGAAGATAATGATTTATTATGGATTGCAGAATAAGGATTAGATGCTCCTGTGGTTGATCCTTGGGTTGCAATGAAAGACCAAGAGGAATATATTTACTATTTTAATAAAATTACCTAAATTACTACTTATGAACATCCCATGGATGAAGTCTATAAGTAGAAATATAAAAAAGAAAAAGATTTTAAAATTCAACAAAAATAAAATCTTTTTAATAATCAAGATTAATCTTTAGATGATGATCAAATTATCAAGGAATTTTAGAAATCTTAAGAAGAATAATATAATTAGAAAATTGTTGAATTGTAAAATTAAATAAAAAAAAATATTGAAGAAGATTTCAGAAATAGTCTCAAATAGTAATAAGAATAATATTTAAAAGAAAAAGAAAATTAATAATAAAAAATTTAGGAGTAATTAAATAATGATCATAATAAAATATAAAATTGTTAACTTAAATATCAAAAATAAATTGAACAGTAGGAATAGGAAATTATAAAATAATATTAAAAAAAATTAGCTGAATAATAAAAAATTGAATAAAAAAAATTTGAAATGAATGTTTTATAAATTGAAGAAGAATTAAAAATATAATATTTACCTGAAATTTAAAACTTAGAAATGCAAATAGCAGAAATTTTATAAAAATAAAATGTGATTGAATAACAAGAAGATTTAAAAAAATCATATAATGATTAGAAAATGAAAGATCTATAAAAAGAAATAAATGAATATGAAGAAATTAAATAAATATAATTCTAATAATTTTAACAATAAGAATTAATAAATCATCAATAAAAGATAGACCATTTATATGAATAATATTATAATTCTCCTAATAGAATTCATGATGATGATAATTACTATAACTTCTTATAATAAGAATTTTAAAAAAAATAAAAATAAATCTAAAAATAGTATTAAAGGAAATTTGAATTAATGAAATTAGAATATATGGAGAATTTTCAAAAATAGTATAATAGTTAAGAAAATATCTAACTAATACAAGATTAAATGCTGAATATAAATGATATTGAGATTGAAGAGTAAAAAAATGATTGATAATATATAAATAATTGTAGTAGTTGAATATAAAATAATTATATAAAAAATAGACAAGATTAATTATTTAATATTAAAATGGGGAATTCAATTAAGAAGGGCGAAAATTTAATTATATAATCATTAGAAGAACTAGAAGACCAAGCATAATAAAATATTTTTGACATAAATGTAGTATCAGACAACGAAAACCACACAAAAACAGAAGATGAGTCACATTTGAGCGATAATCAAGCTTATAATCAATAACCTGTGAAAAATCATTCGAAAATGGCTCAACTTAAGTCAATATTATTTACTCGACCATCCCGTAAACTAATGTCAAAATTTACTCACGGCAGTATGAAATCTAGTATCTTTAACCTGACAACTGCTACTATTGGAGCAGGAGTTTTGTCAGTACCACGATCATTTTATTATTCTGGTATTTATTTAAGTGTATTGCTTTATCTTGTGTGTGCATTATTGGGATATATTAGTAATATTTTATTGGTAAAGTGTGCAGAGAGATTGAAGAAGTATACTTATATGGGGTTGGCTGAAAAGACACAAAATAAATTTATGGTCATTTTTATAAAGATTAATTTTCTAATTGCTAATTGGGGATTTGTTGTTGCTTATGTAATTCTTGTAAATAAGACTTTTGCCAAAACAATTGAAATATTTTGGCCTGAATCACCTAATTTTTTAAGAGATACTGATGGAAAATTTTGGGCTCCTATTATTATGGTATTAATAATAATAATTAATTATAAATCTTATAATAATATCAATAATAATAATAGGTTGTAGTAGTTTTTCCTTTGAGTCTATTTCGTTCTCTAGGTGCTTTAAGATTTGTAGCGTTAATGTCAGTCTGCATTTCTTGCTATATAACATTAATAATTTTTATAGAACCATTAACAATGACTCTTGGAAGTTTAAGCACAAAATACGAAAAAGCTCGATATTTCGAAATATCAGGCCTTTTTATAACTTTTTCAACAGGTTTATTCGCATTTACTTGTCAAAACAACACTTTAGATATATACAACGAACTATAAAATCCAATCCGAAGAAGAATATCCAAAGTTATATTTATAACAATGACAATTTGCTTTAGTCTTTATTGTTTAGCAGGTATTTTTGGTTATTTAACATTTGCCGATAATACTGACATGCTAACTAATCCCAAATACGGAGGAATAATTTTATTGGCAGATTACAAACAACATGTTGAAATTATATTTTCTTTGATGCTTATTGGCTTTAACATTACTTTTGCTTTGCCATTCAATACAAAGCCTTGCAAAGACTGTCTTGTTGATATATTCTATCCTGGCCTCAAATTTGATAGAAACATTTCTCATTTTTTCTTCACTGCAATTATCTGCATCAGTAGTCTCATTTCAGGACTCTATATTCCTATGATGAGTGATGTTATCACTCTTATGGGAGCTGTTTCTTCTCCCCTTGTAAATTCATTTTAAATATTTTATTATAGCTATAATTTATTTTTATTTTCCATTATTTTATCTCTATTCTTTTTAGGTTTGTTTTGTTTTCCCCACTTTATTTTATCTTAAAACTTATCCTAATACTAAGCCAACATAAAAGTATATATTGATAGTTGGATTTATTATTTTTATGACTTTATATGCTTTATTTGGACTTATCGATTTTTTTCTTAAGATATCAGATAAAATGGTTAAAAATAGTTGAATAATAATTTTTTTTTATTTAAAAATTTAAAAAGTATGAGTTAAAATAAAAAATAATTATTATTATTATTATTATAAATTTAATGATAAATAAAAAAATAAAAATAAATAATAATAATATATCGAATGAATGATTAAGATATATATTAGCAAAAGGATTAAAAGCTGAATATTATAATAAAAAAGTAATAAAAAATCTTAAATGATATTGCAACATCTGGGATTAAAATAACTAAAAATGACAAAACTGAATATGAGAATGAGTACTCTGTTAAAGAAATTTACAAAAGATCACGAATGGGTGTTAATAAATGAAAGTAAAAATGAGGCTGAAATAGGGATAACAAATTTTGCTTCAAACCAATTAGGATAAGTGGTATTTATCGAAATGCCAGAAGAGAATAAGAGTTTTGGAAAAGGAGAAAGTGTAGGTCAGTTGGAAAGTGTGAAGAGTGTTGGATCTATTGTGTTGCCTTTTGATGCCACTGTTTTAGAAACTAATAAAGATGTATTAGATGATACTTCATTATTGTCTGACACTACTTCCAATGATACTTGGCTATTAAGAGTCAAGTTCACTACTGGATTAGATCTTAATGAACTCATGACTGACGAATAATATCAGAAATATTTAACTACATTATGATAAATTTATTATATTATTAGTCATTTTTATTAATTCAATCTAATTTATTATTATCATCTTACTTATCATTTTATTATTATTATATATTATATTTATTATTTTAATATATATCTATAATAAATAATATAGTAATTATTATACAACTTAGAAGAATATTTAATATAATACTAATAAAATCATTCTCCTTATAAATAAAATATCCAAGGAGGCATATCTTCAGTTAAAATCATTAGTCTGCCATTATTTGTAGTATTAGGTAACTACTTAAAAGCAAGATTAATGCTAATAGTTTTCTTAGCCTAAAAGTAATTATATTAAAGTTACATCAATTTTAATAGGAGATTTAACAGAAGCAGTAAAAGAAGGATTATCAATCCTGATAATAAATTCCATAGATTCAAAGAAAGGATTCTTAAAATCAATTGATGGAGATTTAGCCTAACTAATTTTGAAAGGTCCTTTTGGCAAAGGTGACAAACTTTATCCAATTAAAATACAATAATATTCTCCACCCTCATTATTAATAATACTCAGCAATGCTCTTGATTCTATTAAAGAACTTGGCTCAAATCTAATATTGATTGGAATTTCTAAGCCATCGTAAGAATCAGCCCCAGGAGCTATTATGTTTTATTGCTGAGGATTTTCTAAGCTAAAGTCGATTTGTTATACAGCTTATTTCGTGTCCTTTTGTTTTTATTATTATTATTATTATAATTGTTATTACTATAATTGTTGATTCAGATTAGCTCCTAATTTTTCTATTTTGACTATTTTTAATATATTTTTATAAATTACCTATATAAGTAGCTTATTTTCTCAAATAGTTCTAAAACTTAAATGTCTAGACTATTTCAGCTCCTAATGCAGTTTTAAAAGTGAGTTATTTCTAATTATTATTAACAATACTCTTGAGCAATAAAGAGTAAATAAAATCTCCCAATTCAGGAGATTTGATAATGAATTTAGATTAGAAATCCCCACTAATTAAAGGTCTATAATTAACTTCAAAACCATATTCCTTTTATAATAAATAATATAAAATTACAGACTTAGGAGGAATAGTGAACTATTTAGGGTTGAAAGAGAGATTTTCATTATCTGTGATGAAATACTCAGGTTTGATAAGGACGGGAGTGGATAATGGGTTTTCAAGAGTGAGCAATTTGGATGTAGACTCTCTAACAATAGAGGATAATTCTATTACAGTTAATACATCAGGCTATGTGAAGATAGTGTTGACCTTATAGGAAATGAACTCATGAGAAAAAGGATTCTTAAAAGTGACAAGAAGATGATTGTTATTGGCCTTAAGGGAGAAGAGAGTTATCTTATATTCTTTAGAGTCATTACCTGCTATATCAATAGTACTGGCCCCGTTAATGAAGATAGAAGGATCTTTGTTTTCCATTCTAATATCTACATCAAATCTCTAAGTTTCCTTTAGCCAGTTCTTCACACTAATCACATAACTACTTGTCATTTTAGCTTTAAACTGCTGACTCTCTAATACTGTTGCAGGGGCAGCTGTACTAATTCCTACTAAATTGAACACAATTGCCTGACCATCAGGTAATGGGAAAAACACACTCGCTTGATGAGATTCTTCTCTGATCTTTTCACTTACTTATGGGTTATTAGGCTGGAATGTCATAGTCTGTGGCAAATAGGTTATTTCGTAATCTGCTGAACTGTTGCTATTTACTTCTAAAACTTCGTTACCTGAAAAATAGTTTTTAAATGAAGGGTTTAATGTTGTTATGTTTGCTCTGATTTTCCAGTTTGTTGAGGAGGAATTCTTAATGCTTATTTTCTGTTTTTTAGCTTGACGCACTATTGTTTCGAATTTCAGTTATTGGATTTGCTCTTTAGGCATTGGAACACATTTTCCCAGTAAGTTAATATACAGAGGGTTGTAACCTTACACTATGCATTTAACTTTGTTGAATCGGATATCATTGTCTATCACATTTGGATGGAATGTTATTTCAAAATTTACATCTTCATGAGGAGAAATGAAACCTATTTTATAATTATTAATAATAATTATCATAATTATAATTGATTTATACATATAATATAATTAATTTATATACCTTATTTTGGATAGATGGTGAAGAATTACTTGCAGAACTGAGTATCCCATTGGAACTAAGCTCCAATATCTCCCATGTTGGCTAATTATAAATGCTTAACTAATTTGCTATTAATAACAACTGGCCCAAATCCTAAAGTATCTTCCATCAATTTCAATTCTATTCCGTGACAACCTCCTTCTATATTCAACAATTTTCTATTCTCTTAATTCTCAACTATTTAATAAAATAATTCCTTAGTAAACTTATGTAGTCTTTATTATGGATTAAACCTTATCTCAATTTCCTTCTTCTCTTTAGGCTAGATGTTTATGCAAGAAGTATTGGGAATTATATGGATGAATAGTTCTTGAAATTCTTATAACTGATTATCGAAGTTGAAATTTATATTGATTGGCTTTCTGGATTGATTTATAATACTGAC
>Ga0315908_10001562_pt1 | contig 17133 bp, 17 predicted proteins | sample LakEriMetagenome_12_FD_203520 | JGI IMG/M metagenome (GOLD analysis project Ga0315908, IMG submission 203520) | Freshwater fungal communities from buoy surface, Lake Erie, Ohio, United States - Buoy 4 MA124 | ecosystem: Environmental > Aquatic > Freshwater > Lake > Lake biofilm | place: USA... | reverse complement strand
CTTCTCGTGACTGGGCAGCAAAGGGCACTGCGTTACTTGGTGTGCGAGTTGTGATCGCAGAATCTTACGAAAGAATTCACCGTTCAAACTTGATCGGCATGGGAGTTTTGCCACTGCAGTACCCAGCAGGACAAACTGCGGACTCATTGGGACTAATTGGAACTGAAACTTTTGATGTATCCGGAATCGTTGAGCTAAATGCTGGAAAAACTCCAAGCACAGTTTCAGTGACCGCAACATCCATTGATGGATCAGTAAAGACTTTCCAAGCAGTTGTGCGCATTGATACTCCTGGTGAAGCAGACTACTTCCGTCATGGCGGCATCTTGCAATACGTTCTGCGTTCACTTGCTAAAGCATGAGTAGTTGGCCAGCTGATCTAATTCCAGCCGGAGCATCTGGCTGGGAACAAAAAGCGTGTGCTTGGTTACTAGATAGATGTCCGTCGGAGTTTCGCACTTACGAGATCTTTCGCACCCATCCAGCTGCGCTTGGCTATGTGGCAACTTTTCAACTGGAACATCAAGTAGAAGCAATTAGAGATGCCTATCGCAGCGCCCGAACTAATTCGCAGTTAGCGCCTGAGGCATTGAATGAGTTACTTAGTACTTTGGAGCACGAAGGCGCTCGGTTAGCTCTGGAACTTAGTTCCGCATTGGTAGTTATCGAAGCCTTAAATTCGAGCAAAGCCTAGAATCCATTGGGTTTCTAGCCCTTGGCATCAGGCGCAAACCCCGAGACTTCATTAGACTTGGGGGACTCACTAGATGGTTAGGGGCAAGACGGTGGCTTTTTTGCCTGGAATAACTTCCCCTAGCGACTTGCGCGTCCTTTCTGCTGAAAACCTCGACGCATTAGCCGCCGAGATTCGAATTGCGCTTGTTGATTATGTAACCAAAACTGGCGGTCACTTAGGACCGAACCTTGGAGTTGTTGAACTTACTTTGGCTCTACATAGAGTCTTTGATTCGCCAAAGGACCCAATTCTTTGGGACACCGGACATCAGTCATACGTACACAAGATGGTTACTGGTCGAGCAAATGATTTTGAAACTTTGCGCCAAGAAGGCGGCTTATCGGGTTACCCAAGCCGGGCTGAAAGCATTCACGACGTAATCGAGAATAGTCACGCCTCAACTGCGCTGTCATATGCAGATGGAATTGCAAAAGCTTTCGAAATTCATGGCGAATCAGATCGTCACGTCGTAGCCGTCGTTGGTGACGGTGCACTTACTGGTGGCATGACTTGGGAAGCACTAAACAACATTGCTGATGGGTCTGAAAGATCAATCGTAATTGTTGTTAACGACAATGAACGCTCGTACTCACCAACTATTGGCGGCATGGCTCGTCACTTAGCAACCCTGCGCACCACAAAGGGTTACGAAGGATTTTTGGACTGGGGTAAATCAGTTCTAGAGCGCACCCCGGTAGTCGGCGCACCGGTTTACAACGCATTACATGGCATGAAGAAAGGCATCAAGGATTTTGTCGCGCCACAGGGATTATTCGAAGATCTTGGTTTGAAGTACATCGGGCCAATTGATGGTCACAAGATCGCCGACATGGAGTTCGCATTCCAGCGAGCTCGCGACTTTGGTGGACCAGTCATTGTTCACGTCATTACTGAAAAAGGTCGTGGCTACCATCCGGCCGAAACAGACGAAGCGGATCGCTTTCATGCAGTTGGTGTAGTCGATCCAGATACCGGCAAGCCATTAACGCAAGCCGCTAAGTCTTGGACTTCAGTTTTCTCGCAAGAACTTGTCGCTATTGGTGGCGAGCGCCAAGACGTGGTTGCAATCACTGCAGCCATGCTTGGACCAACTGGATTAGATGCATTTGCTGACAAATTCCCAGATCGCACATTTGACGTTGGAATTGCCGAGCAACATGCAGTGACAAGCGCAGTAGGTATGGCTCATGCTGGTTTGCACCCAGTTATCGCTATCTATGCCACATTCCTTAACCGGGCCATTGATCAAGTGATTATGGACGCTGCGCTACACCAAGCCGGTGTGACGTTTGCCCTAGATCGCTCTGGAGTAACCGGCGATGACGGCGCAAGTCATAACGGTATGTGGGATATGGCTTTGTTGCGAGTAGTTCCAGGTTTAGATTTATTCGCACCTCGCGATGGTGCCCGTCTTGTTTCAGCGCTGCGAAATTGTGTTGATAAATCCGATCATCCAACCGTGATTCGATTTTCCAAGGGTGCAATTCCAAATGACATCCCTGCTGTGCAGTCACTTGGCTTCGCTGACGTTTTGCAAGCCGCAACAAATCCAGATGTCACAATCGTTTCCGTTGGCGGTATGGCTACCCAAGCACTCGAAGCTGCTGCCACTTTGCAGAGTCATGGTTATTCCGTAGAGGTTATTGATCCAGTTCAAGTTCTGCCGGTGGCAAGCGGACTCATCGGATATCTAGCTAATCGAGAGTTTGTAGTAACAATCGAAGATGGCTTGGTTGATGGTGGAATTGGCGAGGCAATTGGCAGCACACTTCGAGCAGCAAAAGCCACAACGCGAGTTACATCACTTGGAATTCCAAAGAAGTTCTTAGATCACGCAACACGCAAATCCATCCTGAACAAACTGCAGCTTGATGCACAGGGAATTGCTGAAACCATCGAACAGGGTCTTAAAACTACTGTTCGCTAGGTTGCTCTTTATCTAGATCCCAGATCGCAGTTTCTAAAACTGGACTCACAATTGCAATCTGCCAAGGTCGCGCGTTGTAATCAGCGAGCAATTGGTTTAGCTCAACAATGTTGTCTGGGGGAGCCCACAAAACTCTGCGAATTGTGTCGGGTGTCATCAAATTCTCAACTGGAAGGCCAAGCTTCTCAGCCACAGCAGAGAGCTGCGCGCGAGCAAACTCCAATCGACGCCAAGCTTGGGGATTTCTAACTTCCCAGTTTCTCGGCGCTGGCGGTCCCGTTACTGGCAATTTCAGAGCTGGTAACTCGGAGTCAGGCAATCCGTGAGCTCTCAAGGTTGCAGCAATCCAAGTGCTGGCATGGCGCTTAACGTTTCGCAGGTGCATAAAGGAAAGTGTCTTAAGTTCTGACTCTTTAGTTAGCCCAGAACTAGCCAAGGTAACAATGTGAGAGTCTGACAAAATTCGACCAGCTGCAATGTCTTGCTCGCGCGCGATTTCATCGCGAGCATGCCAAACCTCGCGGATCACAGCCATCTCACGTGGCCTGCGAATTACATGCATGCCAGAAGTTCGTCGCCACGGATCTACGCGCTCAATTGGAGCAGTAGTGCGCTTAACGTGATCAAACTCTTGCAGCGCCCATTCATATTTCTGCGCTTCAAGAAGTTGAGCTTCAAGCAATTCCCATAACTCAATTAAGAATTCAACATCGAGCGCGGCATAGTTAAGCCAGGATTCCGGCAGTGGGCGAGTAGACCAATCTGCGGCGCTATGTTCCTTTGCTAATGAAAATCCGAGCTGCGTTTCAATTAGTGGGCCCAGTCCAACTCGGGGCAGACCTAGTAAGCGACCGGCAAGTTCGGTATCGAACACATTGGCTGTTGGAATCAAACCAACTTCAGCAAGGCATACCAAGTCTTGAGATGCCGCGTGCAAAATCCAGTCAACGCCATGCAAAGCATCTTGCAAGGAATTCAGATTGGCAAAAAGAATTGGATCAATTAAGTGTGAACCTGAACCTTTTCGGCGCAATTGGATTAAGTAAGCGCGCTGACTGTATTTGAATCCAGATGCCCGCTCCGCATCAAGTGCCACTGGTCCGGTTCCACCAGATATTGCCGCAACTAGCTTTGCCAGTTGCTCAGGAGTGGCAACGATTTCGGGAAGACCTTCACGTGGCTCGGTAACTCGAATGCTTTCAACTTCGGGGAGTTCAGCACTCTGGGAGTCCGTCACCTCTTGCGGTGACTCAATTTGATCTGACATAAATAGTAATTAGCGCTTTCGTGAAAGTGCAGTAACACCTTCCGGCAGCGGCGTGAGGCCCGAACTCTTTTCGACAAGAGCAAGCCAAGCTTTCAAATGCAAAGTAAGATCTTCAGTATCTGGAGACCAAGAGGCTCGAATTTCTAAATCAGTTTCTGTGGAGCGATCTTCTAATCCTGCAAAAGATCTAGATACGGTTCGAGTAACCGTTCCAGAGGCATTATGAAATTGTGCGCCGGCATCGGTTAACGCATCGGTAAGCCAAGACCATGCCACTTCATCAAACAGATCGTCAGTTACTACATCAGATTCAATTGGGGCTCTTACGAAAGAAACCACTCTGAATTCGCCATCCCAAGTGTCCTGACCTTCAGGATCGTGCAGAACTATAAATCGACCCACAGCCAGTTCTTCATCATCACCATCGACGGCTTCAACTGCTAAAGCAATGCTGTGCGGGGCTAGCCGCTGGGGAGCTGGGACTTCTTCAAGCGAGAACTCTGGGCGCAGTGCTGGGCTTTGCAAACTGTCTAATGCAATCTGCCAAACGTCCACGTTTGAAGCACCTACTCCAGAAGAATTCATTACTTATAAGCATATGAACAATGTTGAAGTTGTGGGCTCAGGCGCGCGGTCAGTTAGGCTGTCGGAATGCCGATAATTCTCGCCCTGCTATCCAGTCTGGTTTGGGGCTTAGCCGACTTCTTGGGTGGAACACTCAGCAAGAAACGCAAAGCGATTGCAGTTATCGGCGGCTCACAATCGTTTGGATTACTTTTCGCGTCTATCTTGGCTCTGGTTTTTGGGTTATGGACTTGGAACTCAACGGTTTGGGTTAATGGAGCAATCGCCGGTGCTATGGGGTTGCTTGGGCTAGTTGGTTTTTACACTGCGCTAGCAACCGGACAAATGGGTATCGTTGCTCCAATTTCGTCTTTGAGTGCGATAGTTCCAGTAACTATCGGATTAGTTCAAGGTGAGCGCCCAGGTACTTTGCAGGTTGCTGGAATCGCAGTAGCTCTTGTGGGTGTGATTTTGGCTAGTGGTCCAGAGCTAAATGGCAAAGTAGACCCGCGACCAGTTTTCTTAGCCTTGTTTGCCGCCGTTACTTTTGGTTTTTGTGTTTACTTCATGGCTAAGGGCGGACAGATAAATCCCACCATGACAATCACTGCGATGCGCGCAACTCAGGTTGCATTGGTACTTATCTTGGCATTAGCGCTTAGATCTCTTGGCGGACTTATTAAGAAAGACATTCCATTGCTAGCAACAATTGGTGCAACCGATGCTGGTGCGAACATTTTGTTTGCGTTCGCCGCATCCCTTGGACTGCTTTCCGTCGTAGCCGTGCTTGGATCGCTGTATCCAATCGTCACCGTGTTACTTGCTTGGTGGATTCACAAAGAACGATTGATACCGGTTCAGTACCTTGGAATTGTCGTTACCTTTAGTGGCGTTGCGCTAATTGCAGTCGGTTAGTTTTTATCTTCAATCAGTGTCATCGAGATTGAGTTGATGCAATAACGCAAGTCTGTTGGGGTTTTGTAACCTTCGCCTTCAAATACGTGACCCAAGTGGGAATCGCAAGCAGCACATCTAATTTCGGTTCGAACCATGCCATGTGACATGTCCTTGATTTCAGTTACGGTCTCGGCAGCCAGGGGAGTAAAGAATGATGGCCAGCCACAACCACTGTGGAACTTTGCATCACTTCGGAATAGTTCAGCGCCACAAGCTCGACAAGCGTAGATACCGTTAGTTTCGGTATCGGTGTATTCGCCAATGAAAGGTGCTTCGGTGCCAGATTCGCGCAAGACGCGATATTCTTCAGAACTTAACTCAGCTCGCCATTGCTCATCAGACTTAACAACTTTTTCACTCATGGTTAAAGGCTAGAGCAACAGCACACTTCTTGCGAGTGCTAGGCCAACACGTGGCAGTCAACTGCGCAACAATCGCTTGAATTCAAAGTCACCTGAAGTAGCGCTTCCTGCCTCAACCCAATCAGTTGTCTTTGGAAGCGCATCAGCCCACTGTGGCGAGCCACCGACAGTCAGCGGCGAAAGTGTTAGGTCGTACTCATCGATTGCATCTGCTTTCAGTAACTGCGCAAGCAAACTCGGGCCACCTTCGCAAGTGACCTTACGTAGCCCAAGTTCAAATAAGTTTGCAATTAAATTCGTAGCCAAACTTGAGGGATCTTCGGCAGGCAGTTGAATCACGTGCGCAATCTTTAAAAGTTCGGCTGAAGGTGCTGTGGTTCCAACATTGAAAACTATGGTTGGTTCCTGACCTGCGTTGAATAGCGGTGTAGTCAAGTCAAATTCCAGACTTGAACTAACCACGGCAAGTCTTGGTGGCTTGCGATTGAGAAAAGCAAACTCGTCACGAGCTTTGGGTTGGCGATAGTTTTCATTTCGAGCTGTGTTAGCGCCAACTAAAACCACATCAGATAGCGCGCGAAGCAGTAGCAGAAGTTTCAAGTCACTTTCGCCAGTAAGGTCACGAGACGAATCGCTTGGACCAACGAAGTGACCATCTTGGGAAATGATCATGTTTGCTCGAACCCAATTTTGTGAATCTGATTCGTAATGCGCAGCGATGTCTGGAAGTGATGCCCGATGTAGGTCCAAAATCAAAAGATTTTCCTGACTTAGTTTTTCGTGATGGTGGTCGATACAGGACTTGAACCTGTGACCTCTTCCATGTCAAGGAAGCGCGCTAGCCAACTGCGCCAATCGACCGTTGTGGAACGGATGTTTAGTTTTTTACTTCGCTTACTCTTTGTGCACTAACGAGGTGGAGACGGGATTTGAACCCGTGTACAGGGATTTGCAGTCCCTTGCCTCGCCTCTCGGCCACTCCACCGGGGTCGCCCAATGTGAGCTCTTCCGAGCGGATGACGGGATTCGAACCCGCGACCCTCACCTTGGCAAGGTGATGCTCTACCACTGAGCCACATCCGCGTACAGGCTTAACCTGACCCCGTTACCTTAGCCCAATTACGGGATGGGTTCAAAGTCAGCCCGAGAAGGTTCGTAAAGTGGAGACATGACCCAGGGCCTGGCAGTTGCGATTTTTGGCAGCTTTATGGCGACAAACTTCGTTGAAGCAACTACTGATGTCAGCAAATTAGATGAGGCAGGTTGGTGGGCAGTAACCCAAACTTTCGAGGGTGAATTTCAGGCATTTCGATTCACTGACATCGAGCCGATCAACTTTGAGAAGTTAGCTGATCTGGGACACGACTTAAGTCATAACTCGATAGCCGTGAAGAACTGGATGTCGTCGATGTCAAGGTCTGAGTACGTCGATGCTGTTGAAAGCATTAGACAAGACATTGCACGAGGTTGGGTTTATCAAGCAAATTTATGCCGTGTACTAAGTGCGCCCATTGATGCAGATTTAAATGTAGTTGCGTTCTGGAAATTGTTGTCTGAAAACAATCCGGCACCGTACTTAAGCGCGCTTCAAGTTCCGGCATCGCTTTCAGGGTTTGCAAAAGATGTTCGCATAGTAAGCGCCTCACCTGAGCTGTTCCTTTCTCGCCACGATCAAGTTTTGCGATCTAGTCCAATTAAGGGGACGGCCCGAGTAGCCAGCGAGTTACTCGAAAAGGATCAAACTGAGAACATCATGATCGTTGACTTAGTGCGAAATGACCTTGGGCAAGTTTGTGAATCTGGTTCGGTGAAGGTTGTAGATCTCTTGCGAATCGAAGAACATCCAGGTCTTGTGCACTTGGTATCCGACGTAGAAGGAACTTTGCCCGCCGAATCTGGCTGGCGAGAAATTTTGGCTGCGTTAACACCACCAGGATCAGTTAGTGGCGCTCCAAAAAGTAGTGCTCTGGAAGTTATCGAACGAATTGAGAATAGTTCCCGGGGAATTTACTGCGGAGGATTTGGTTGGGTGAATGCCGACAACAAATCAGCCGAACTTGCAGTTGGAATTCGAACTTTCTGGCAAGAATTTTCGGCAGGTACGAAAACCTTAAACTTTGGAACTGGCGCGGGAATTACTTGGGCAAGTGATCCAGCTGGTGAATGGCAAGAAACTGAGTTGAAGGCCGAGCGCTTGCTATCAATTGCAGCCATGTCATCTGATGCAAAGATTGCAACTAACTCGTAGATAGTCTTATACCTATGGCAGTTACACACTTTTGGATAAACGATGAACTCGTGCCAATCGCGGATGCCAAAGTTAGCGTTCTTGATCATGGATTCACCGTCGCCGATGGAGTTTTCGAAACTTTATTGGTTAATGACGGAAAAGTCTTTGCGATAGATCGGCATTTAGCTCGACTAGCTAAATCTGCCTCAGGTCTTGGTATTGCATTGCCAGATGTATCTGCAATCAATAACGGTATCTCGCAAGTATTGACGGGTAATCCGTCCATCGATTTCGGTCGACTTCGAATAACTGTTACAAGTGGCGCTGGTCCGTTGGGATCTGATCGGACTTCCACTTCGGCAACTCTGGTTATTTCGCTGGCCGAACAAGCAGCTTGGCCAGCCAGCACCAAAATTCTTTTGGTGCCATGGACTCGAAATGAAAATTCGCCACTTGCTGGCTTAAAGACCACGTCCTATGCCGAAAATGTTTACGCATTAGATGCCGCAAAGCGTCACGGATTTTCCGAAGCAGTCTTTTGTGACACTTCTGGACGACTTTGTGAGGGAACTGGCTCCAACATTTTCCTTGTTAAGGACGATCAGATCTTCACGCCATCAGATGCAAGTGGATTGTTGCGGGGGATCACACGGGATTTGGTTATTGAATGGGCTAACGACTCAGGCTTCACGGTTGTGGAGAGAGACGTTAGGCCGATGGAACTGTGGGATGCTGATGAAGTGTTCATAACTTCCTCAACTAGAGACGTTCATCCAGTATCTGAATTAGCAAAGCTAGATGTCTCAGGAAATGTTGTAGAACGTAGGACTTTAGCGCCGGGATTAGTAACCGAAAAATTGGGTAACATTTTTTTGACCCTGAGAGCAGAGACAATTAATCCATGAAGAGTCAGACCAAGGAAGCCAAAGAGCGTAAATCTTTAGCTGATCGGCTATACGGCAATTACATGGGCCGACGAAACTCGGTTCGCACCAATCGCGCACTTGATGCGACTTGGCGCGGCATCATTTTGGTTGTCGGACTAACCATGGTGGGACTTGGACTATTCTTTTTGCTTTTCCCTGGACCAGGTTGGGCAGTAATCATTATCGGTCTGATCGTTTTGGCGACGGAATATGCGTGGGCACAAAGAATACTTAACCCAGTTCGCGAGTTCTCTTCTCGAATCGCTCGCTTAGTAGTTAGCCAGGAGTACCGCACCAAGCGCAGCAACATCATCTTGATCATTACGATCGTCATCGTCACGATTGCATATGCATATTGGGCTAAATGGGGCGCAACCATGAAAGGCTTCGAACCGATATTGCTTCCGATCGAAAATCTCTTCAACCTAGAAATCTAGTTCTGGTTCCAGACTCTCGCTAGCGGGTAAATATATGGCCATTTGCCTTTGCTCCCGTAGACTTTGAGGGTTACCGTTTGAAAAGGAACGCTCCGTGCCACAAGTTCTCGTAGGACCCGATCGAATCTCAACTGAGATCGATGCTGGCGCCTGCGCTTACGACGTCGTAGGGGATAAGGCCCGCCAAGTTGTTGTTGCCCGCGTCAACGGTGAAGTCGTTGATTTAAGTCATCCGCTTGCAGATGGCGATGCCGTCGAGCCAATCCTGATTAGTGATCCTGAGGGACTTTCAGTACTTCGGCATAGCGTCGCACACATCGTGGCGCAAGCTACCCAAGCGGTCTTTGATGACGTCAAACTCGGAATTGGTCCACCAATTAAAGATGGCTTCTTTTACGACTTTGGCACTACTCGCACATTTACACCGGATGATCTAGCGACCATCGAAAAGAAGTGTGTCGAGATTATCAACTCGGGACAAAAATTCTCACGTCGCGTAACAAATCGCGAAGCCGCGCGTTCTGAATTAAGTAATGAACCTTTCAAGATTCGTTTGTTAGGTGCTGACGAAGATGCAACTGTTATGTCTGAGGATGTAATGGAAGTCGGCGGCGGCGAACTAACGATTTATGACAACATCGATCTTCGCAGTGGTGAACTTCGCTGGTGCGACTTATGTCGTGGCCCACATGTGCCTGACACTCGTTACATTGATGCTCGCGCCATTAAGTTAATGCGTACTTCAGCTGCTTATTGGCTGGGCGATCAAAAGAACGAATCGATGCAGCGAGTTTATGGAACTGCTTGGCCAACTAAAGATGGTTTAAAGCAGTACTTGAATATGTTGGAAGAAGCCGAGAAGCGTGATCATCGTCGACTTGGTGTTGATTTAGATCTCTTCTCATTCCCAGACGAAATCGGCTCTGGCCTCGCAGTATTCCACCCCAAGGGTGGAATCATCCGCCGACAAATGGAAGATTACTCGCGCATCCGTCACGAAAATGCGGGCTATCAATTTGTGTACACCCCGCACATCACTAAGGGTGCATTGTTTGAGCAGTCAGGTCACTTGGATTGGTATCGCGAAGGGATGTTCCCAGCGATGCATCTTGATGAAGAGCTACATGAAGATGGCACAGTTAAACGCCAAGGTCAGGATTACTACCTAAAGCCAATGAACTGCCCATTCCACAACTTGATTTACAAGTCACGTGGTCGTTCTTATCGTGAGTTGCCGCTACGTCTCTTTGAATTTGGATCGGTTTATCGTTACGAACGTTCCGGTGTTATCCATGGCTTAACTCGAGTTCGCGGCATGACGCAAGATGATGCGCATATTTATTGCACCCCAGAACAAATGGGTGGCGAATTACAAAACCTATTAGGTTTCGTATTGGATCTGTTGCGCGATTACGGTCTAGATGATTTCTATCTAGAACTTTCAACTCGAAATCCTGATAAATCTATTGGAACTGAATCTGAGTGGGACCAGGCAACTGCAGCACTTGCTGAAGCAGCACAGAAGTCAGGATTAGAACTAGTGCCAGATCCAGGTGGCGCAGCGTTCTATGGTCCAAAAATCTCGGTGCAAGCTCGCGATGCAATTGGACGTACTTGGCAGATGTCAACGATTCAGGTGGACTTCCAATTGCCACAGCGATTTGAGCTTGAGTACCAAGCTTCTGATGGCACTCGCAGTCGCCCAATCATGATTCACCGCGCTTTGTTTGGTTCGATCGAGCGTTTCTTTGGAGTTTTGCTAGAGCATTACGCCGGTGCATTCCCACCATGGCTAGCTCCAGTACAGGTAGTTGGCATTCCAATTGCCGGAGCACATGTTGATTACTTGGAAGACGTTGCTGCGCAACTTCGAGCTAAGGGTATTCGGGTTGAAGTAGACGGTTCAGATGAACGGATGCAAAAGAAGATCCGCACCGCACAAACTCAAAAAGTTCCGTTCATGCTGATTGCAGGTGATGAAGACATTGCTGCCGGCGCTGTATCCTTCCGATATCGTGATGGCACGCAGGAGAATGCTGTGCCGGTAGCCGATGCGATTAACAAGATCGCCGAGATTGTTACCTCGCGCGTTCAAATCTGAGATTTAGATGTCAACTGATCCTCGTGGCCCACATGCTTGGGACCGGCTATGGGCGCCGCATCGCAAAGAATATTTAGCAGATGAGGCTGGAAATTTCGATGCTGATTCTTGTCCATTTTGTATTGCTCAAGGAGTTTCGGATTCCGAAGGCTTAGTTGTGGTTCGCCGCAGTGCGACATTTGTTGTCATGAATAAGTATCCGTACAACAGTGGGCACCTATTGGTTTGTACTAATCGACATGTCCCACTTTATGACGAACTCACACCCGAAGAAGTAATTCAAATCGGTGAACTCACTGCGCAGGCTATGCGAACACTTCGAACCGTTGCCAACGCTGCTGGATTCAACATTGGATTAAACCAGGGCAATGTTGCGGGTGCAGGTGTGGCAGACCACATTCATCAACACATTGTGCCTCGTTGGGCTGGCGACATAAACTTCATGCCAATAGTTGGTGGCACAAAGGTATTGCCGGAATTAATTGAACAGACCCGTTTGCTGTTATCAGAAAGTTGGAGCGACTAATACTGCGGCTGAATTTTCGGCTGCAATAGTGGAACCTGGCGTCAATCCCTGGGTAAGAGTTGCAACTTGATTAGATTCAACAAAATTCAATTGCTTAGATGTGTCAGAAACTTTTTCAAAGAGATCCAAGTTTTCATTCGGCCCCCACATGCGAGCTAAATCTTCAGTGATCGATATACCAACACGTTCCATTGCTTCATATGCATCGCAGGAAACTTCGGCCAAGTTAAGCACTGGGACCCAAACCGGTTTCAGGATCGACATCCAATTGCTGAAGGCATTAACGCCAACCCCATCATCAATCGGAGTTATTGTGACTACGTCTGGATGCAACCAGGCTGCTTCAAGCTTTGTAACGCTAATTGGCAAACCGGAAGTGTGATTCTCAAGAGTTAAATCATCTAAGCCAAGGTAAGCCAGTTGATCGAACAAATCTTCGCGAGCCGAACTAGTGATTGCAATGTGTTCTGGATCGGCAGCTTTGGTAATCCATTTGGCATCAACTAAGGCATGGATTTCGCTAGTGAGAATGTCATAAACACCTGTTAACGAAAGTTCATCGTCAGAATCGATAGGCAAGTAGCGAACTAGTAGGTCTGGCTCGAGAACTCGGCTAGCGATGGCACATAATTCATCAAAGTCAGCGCGTCCGTTTACAACATTGAACGCCAAGATGTGTCGGGGTAACGTCGCATCGCGCGCACCTGACCAGAATTCAACAATTTTTGGATCTACTCCAGCGGCGCCATCTAACGACGCAACAAAGGCATCGCAGGAATCCAGAATTCTTTGGTCGGCTTGGGACGGTCGATGCACGATTGCAACCACATTTGGAAGTTTTTCGAATGTGGCAAAAGGTGAGGTGTCGCTTACAGGCCGTGCCCCCATGTTGGCGTAAACCTGTGCCAGGTCCGATGTTTCCGAGGTGATTACATAGATCAATACATGCGGGTGCCCTGAGTGCACATCGGAACTCGGTAACATCGTCATATCCCTACGAATAGTAGCGGCCATTTGGCAGTAGAGGAATTTATCGTGCTTGATAACGCAAACGCGCGTCGTTCAGCTGCTCGATTTATTGACCCAGTTGCCAGGCTTATGTTGCGACTGAAGGTAACCCCAGATGGAATCACCTGGTTTGGTTGCGGCGCAACAATTTTCATTTCAGTGGGTTTTTTGGCACAAGGCAATTTCCTGATCGGCGCAATCTTGTTTGGCGCTTTTGGTTTGATTGACTTGCTTGATGGAACCATGGCTCGGATGCTCGGCACTGCTGGGCCTTGGGGAGCATTTTTAGATTCGACTTTGGATCGAATATCGGACGCCGCAGTTATCTGTGCGTTGATCTACTTCTATGTCAACGCCGATAGCGGCAACAGCCAACTAGCCGTGATCGCTGGAATCGTGTCATTGGTTATGAGTTTGATGACTTCATATGCTCGTGCCAAAGCTGAGTCACTAGATGCCAACTGCACAGTTGGAATTGCAGAGCGAGCCGAACGCAACTTATTGATTTGGATTTCGCTACTTGTCTCAGCTCTAGTGACCGATGTAATGCCATATGCATTAGCAGCACTTGCGGTTCTTTCTACAGTTACTGTAATCCAACGCATCTTGTTTGTACGAAAACAACTGGTGATACAAGCGTGAAATTGCGACTTGTTGACTTTGGGTATTGGCTCGGCTGGAATGCGCTTTGGATTATGCCAACTCGCTGGGCTTACTATCTTTTCGATAAAGCAGCTCAGCTTGTTTGGCGCAGGGAACTTCACTCGATCAAGCAACTTGAATTGAATTTAACTCGAGTTCTTGGGTGCGAGGCCACAGACCCTCTGATTCGTCCACTTAGCTTGAAAACCATGCGAAGTTATATGCGTTACTACTGTGAAACTTTTATGTTGCCCAGGTGGTCTGACGAGCAATTGCTTGGTCGAGTTCGCGCAGAAAATTCCGAAGTTGTTCTAGACGCACTGAAATCTGGCGGCGCTGTATTGACGCTGCCACATTTAGCAAATTGGGATTGGGCAGGAGCTTGGGCTGCGCGCTATTTCGGTTCCCTCTGCACTGTGGCCGAACGCCTGCGTCCCGAGGGCGTGTTTCAAAAGTTTGTAAAAGCACGCGAAGCTCGCGGCATTACTCTTATGCCATTATCAGGCGAAGGCGGCACTTACGAATTCTTACGTGAACACGTTAATCAAGGTCGACTGGTTGCGCTATTAGGTGATCGCGATGTTGCTAAGAGTGGAATGAGCATTGAATTTTTTGGCCATCGCACCCCATTACCAATCGGTGCAGCGTTACTTGCCTTAGACACTGGCCGACCGCTTTTCACGTGCGCACCTTGGTATGACGGCGAAAACCTCGTCATTACTTTTGATAACGAATTGGTTTTTGATCGCACTCCAGTGCAAGGCCGAGATCGCCTGCGACGAGCGCAGGAGATCACAAAACTCGTGGCGGCAAATTTCGAGAAACATATCTCGGCACATCCAGATAATTGGCACCAACTGCAACCAGTGTGGCCAGACTTAGTTTTCCAAGAAGCCACCTCATGAGGATTGGCATTGTCTGTCCGTACTCATGGGATATTCCAGGCGGCGTTAGCGCACACGTGGCAGATCTAGCTGAGGCCCTGATTCGAATGGGTCATCACGTAAGCGTGCTGGCTCCTGCTGAATTCGATGAGCTACTGCCGGATTACGTAGTTTCAACTGGAAAGCCAAGAGCGGTTAAGTACAACGGCTCGGTAGCGCGATTGAGTTTTGGTCCGATTGCTGCCCGAAAGGTTTCGAAGTGGATTGAGGAGGGGGAGTTTGATGTCCTGCATGTGCATGAACCGCTAGCGCCAAGCCTTTCAGTTTTAGCTTGTTGGGCAGCTAAGGGGCCAATTGTGGCAACTTGGCACTCCTCAATGGATAAGTCGCGCATGATGCTTACGCTTTCAAAACTGGCGCAGACCGCAATGGAGAAAGTGTCAGCTCGAATTGCAGTTAGTGAAGCAGCGCGAACTACATTGATTAAGCATGTAGGTGGCGACGCAGTGGTTATTCCAAACGGCGTTGACATATCAGCTTTTTCTAACGCCAAGCCAATGTTTGGTTGGCCAGGTGTAAACCAGTCCATTGTTTTCTTGGGCAGAGGTGATGAGCCACGTAAAGGTTTGCAGGTTTTAGTAGATGCCTACCCTGAAATTCGACGACAGCATCCAAATGTTCGATTGCTTATCGCCGGTCCAGGCGAGCCAGCAGATACCTTAAAGAATCTCTCTCGAGAAGATCGAGCAAGTGTGACCGTGCTTGGCATGGTCGCTCCTCAAGATAAAGCCAGTGTGCTTGCTTCAGGAACTGTGTACGTCGCACCTAATACTGGGGGCGAATCCTTTGGCATTGTGTTGTTAGAAGCAATGGCAAGCGGAACACCTGTAGTAGCCAGTGACTTGGAGGCTTTCGAACGTGTGCTAAATCATGGCAAGGCTGGCATCACTTTCGAAAACGAAAATTCAGCCGACTTAGCAAAAGTAGTTTCTGGTTTGCTGTCGGATCCAAACCGATGTGCGGAACTTACTGCTCAAGGAAAGTTGCGAGCAGCGGAATTTGATTGGTCCGTAGTTGCCGAACGGATCGTAGATGTCTACGAGTCAATCAGAGTGCCAGGTGTGAAAGTTGAACCAGACTTAACTGGCCAAATGATCGGTCGACTCGGTCGCGGCAGAATAACCCCAGAGATGCGGAGTGATTAATGAATAGTCAATCGATCATCCTTATTGTGGCCATTGCTTTTGCAGTTTGGTATTTGTCGCATCAAGCCGGCCGACTTGATCGTCTGCATCATCGAATTGAAGTAACTGAACTTGCGCTGCACGGACAACTCGTAAGACGTGGGGGAATCGTTGCTGAGTTGGCAGCCGTGCCTGGAATTGATCCCGCGCTGTCGGTGCTTTGGGGACAAGCTGCGCACGAAGCACTAATTCTGCAAGAGGTCTCATCGCCGGAACGAACTCAGGTCGAAGACGAGTTAACGAGTATTTTGGTTATGACTTTGGACGAAGCCGAGGAAGTCAACGAAATCCGAAGCAATCAGCATGCCTCAGCTTTGCTCGATGAGTTGGCCCAAGTCTGCGATCGCATCCAAATGAGCCAGCAATTCCATACGGATGCAGTACGTGATTGCCTTGAGATCCGTGAGCAATTTTTGGTTAGGTTCTTCCGTTTGGCTGGCAGGGCTAAACCGCCCGTCCCAGTCGATCTGGATGTCCAGATTCCGCCAGCCTTAGCCGACTAGCAAAAAAGCCCCGGCTCGCTAGACTTGGGGAAACCTAAGAAACTTTAAAAGGATCAACATGGCAACGGATGCAGCAAGCACAGGCGTAACTGGTACTACCCGCGTTAAGCGTGGAATGGCCGACATGCTTAAAGGTGGCGTCATTATGGACGTCGTTAACGTGGAGCAGGCCAAGATTGCTGAAGATTCTGGCGCAATTGCAGTAATGGCACTGGAACGCGTACCTGCAGACATTCGCGCCCAGGGCGGCGTAGCTCGCATGTCTGATCCGACCATGATCGATGAAATCATTCAGGCAGTCTCCATTCCAGTTATGGCAAAGGCTCGCATCGGACATTTTGTTGAAGCACAAGTTATCCAAAGCCTTGGTGTTGACTACATCGACGAATCTGAAGTTCTAACTCCGGCTGATTACATCAATCACATCGACAAGTGGGCGTTCACAGTTCCTTTCGTATGTGGTGCGACAAATCTTGGTGAAGCACTTCGTCGCATTAATGAAGGCGCCGCAATGATTCGCTCTAAGGGTGAAGCAGGAACTGGTGACGTATCTAATGCAACTGGTCACATCCGCACAATCAAGGGTGAGATTCGTCGACTATCTTCGATGAGCAAAGACGAACTTTACGTAGCAGCCAAAGAACTTCAAGCACCTTACGATTTAGTTTGCGAAGTAGCTGAAAAGGGTGCGCTTCCAGTTGTACTTTTCACAGCTGGTGGAATTGCAACACCTGCAGATGCAGCCATGATGATGCAGCTTGGCGCTGACGGCGTATTTGTTGGCTCTGGAATCTTCAAGTCTGGCGATCCAGTTAAGCG
>Ga0315908_10001561_pt1 | contig 17141 bp, 15 predicted proteins | sample LakEriMetagenome_12_FD_203520 | JGI IMG/M metagenome (GOLD analysis project Ga0315908, IMG submission 203520) | Freshwater fungal communities from buoy surface, Lake Erie, Ohio, United States - Buoy 4 MA124 | ecosystem: Environmental > Aquatic > Freshwater > Lake > Lake biofilm | place: USA... | reverse complement strand
TGCGCATGACCATCGGCACGTTTTCACGGTCCACGAGTGCGTAAAGCGTGCGGCGCGTGTTGCTGGCTGCGAACAATCCTTCGGGTCGGCCACCGATGCGCAGATTAAGGCGGCCCGCGGCGGCGAGCCAGGCATCGCGGGCTTCTTCGAAGCTGAGACGATGCGGGACGTAAGACGGGTTTTCCAACCCGTCTGAACGAGTTGGAAAACTCGTTCTACGATACGCCTCCGACAGCATGATGAGCCGGTGCATGTGTTTGATGCTCCAGCCGCTGCGGATGAACTCTGTCGCCAGCCAGTCGAGCAGCTCGGGATGGCTCGGAGGGCTGCCTTGCTTGCCGAAATCGCTCGGCGTGCTCACCAAACCGCGACCGAAGTGATGCTGCCAGAGGCGGTTCACCATGACGCGGGCAGTGAGCGGATTGCGCGGGTCGATGATGGCCTGTGCGAGTTCGAGTCGGCCACTGCCTTTCGTGAACGGAGTTTGGTTGCCGAAGAGGCTCAAAAACTGTCGTGGCACCTCAGCGCCTTTCGTGAGCGGATTGCCGCGAGTGAAGACGCGCGGCGTGCTGGGCAGCGGGCGATCGACCAAAACCGTCGCGTAAGTCGGTGCGGCGTTGTTTTTGACGATGAAGCGGTCCACCTCGCCCTGTGACTTCCAGAGTTCGGTGATGATGCCGCTCGGAAAATACATCTCGATGTTCGCGATGTGCTCGTCAGGCACATGGGCGGGGGAATCGGTGCTTTTGAGCACTTTCTCGGTGCATTCGACGCCAGGATGCTTTTCCACCCACGCTTTCCAGCGATGGACGATGAAGGGATTGAGGTCTTTCTCGTCGATGATCTGGTCGAAGCCCTGTTCGGGATACTTTTCCAACTCGGTCACCGCTTTGCTGTAATCAGCAGCTCGCGAACGCGTGCGCGCCATCTGCTCCTCGCGGCGTTTCGTCATGAGATCGCGGTTTTTTTTCACTAACGCGGTCAGTTCGGCGTTTTCGGCCCCCGTGGCGGGCACGAGGGCCTCGGCGCTGCTCTGGAAGACGCCGTAGAGCGCGTAGTAGTCACGCGTGGGGATGGGATCAAACTTGTGATCGTGACAGCGTGCGCAGGCGACCGTGAGACCGAGTGTGCCACGCGTGACGACGTCGATGCGGTCGTCGATGATGTCATGCGTCACGCCCAGAAAGCGTCGTCCGAGCGTGAGAAAGCCCATCGCGACGAGATCAGGTGACTTGGGCGGCACGACTTGATCGGCGGCGATTTGCAGGAGCAGGAAGCGGTCATACGGCATGTCTTCGTTCAGCGCACGCACGATCCAGTCGCGATACGGCGTGGCATGCACCCAGTTCTTCTCCTCGCGGGCATAAACGTAGCCCTTCGTGTCTGAGTAGCGGGCCACATCGAGCCAGTGGCGGGCCCATTGCTCGCCGTAGTGCGGTGAGGCGAGCAACTGATCGACGAATGGCTCATACGGCACGTCGGTTCGCTCCGGTGGCAGCCCGGTGAGATCAAAGCTGGCACGGCGGGCGAGCGTGCGGGCATCGGCGCGTGGTGAAGCCTGCAAACCGTGTTTGGCGAGCTTTTTCTGAATGAACTCGTCGATGCTCTGCTCCTTGCCGGGCTTCAGTGGCTGAAAGGCCCAGTGCTCCGCCGAGAGGAGACTCGTGGAGACAAGCAAGGTGCCAAGCTGGAGGAGACGGTGAAACAAAACGTGAATCAATACGCCCCTGCCCTGCTTGATCCTTCCCCGGCGAAGATTTCGGCGAACAGCGCATCGACAGCGGCGGTTTGTCCGTTTATCTCGGCGCATGTTTACAGGTCTCGTCCAAACTACCGGCAGTGTCATTTCCCTGGAGCCGCGCGGCGAAAGCGCGCGGCTGACCGTGAACGTGGGGGCGATGGCTTCTGAACTGGCGGATGGTGAAAGCGTGGCGGTGAACGGCTGCTGCCTCACAGTTTCGGCCAAAGATCTTTCAGCGCAGACGGCGTGCTTTGATCTGCTGATGCAAACATTGAAGGTGACGAGTCTAGGTGATCTGCAAACTGGCTCCCAGGTCAATCTGGAGCGTGCGATGGCGATGGGGGCGCGATTTGGGGGCCATTTTGTCCAAGGACACGTCGATGCGACGGTGAAAATCCTTGATTGGAGCGAGCACGGGCAGGATCAGCGGTTGGAAGTCGAGATTCCGGCGGAGCAACGCGGTTTGGTCATTCCGAAGGGTTCAATCTGCCTGGATGGCATCTCTTTGACCGCAGCAGAGGTGACGGAGAGCACGGTGGTGTGCTGGATCATCCCGCACACGTTCCAGGTCACGAATCTACACACGAAAAAGGCGGGGAACCGCCTGAACGTGGAGTTCGACATGCTGGGCAAATATGTGCGTGAGCTGATGCGAGCGATGAAGTGAGCGTCCATGAGGCCGGACAGGCCGTTTCCTTTTCTCATGGCTGTTCTCGAAGTCGAATCCCTCACCAAAAGCTACGCGGAGCGCCCGATCCTGCGCGGCGTGTCTTTTAAGCTGGAGCAAGGCGAGCGTGTGGCGCTGCTGGGACCTTCGGGCAGTGGCAAGACGACCGTTTTGAACTGTGTCGGTGGCGTGGATCGTGCGGACAGTGGCAGCGTGACGATTGCAGGCCAGGTGCTTGCCGATTTGAGCGCGGACGGGCTGGCGCAGCTGCGGCGGAGGCACATCGGCACGGTGTTTCAGTTTTATCATCTGCTGCCGACGCTGAGCGCGGCAGAGAACATCGAGCTGCCGCTGCAACTGCTCGGTGTGCCGACGAGCGAGCGTGAATCGCGAGTGCAGGCGCTGCTGGAGCGTGTGGGCATTTCTCATCGAGCGGCGGCGCTGCCGGGTCAGCTTTCGGGTGGGGAGATGCAGCGCGTGGCAATCGCGCGGGCGGTGGTGCATCGACCGACGTTGATTTTGGCGGATGAACCGACAGGCAGCCTCGATTCGGCCACGGGAGCGCAGGTGCTGGATTTGTTGGCGCAGATTGTGAGTGAAACCAAGGCAGCGCTGCTGCTGGTGACACACAGCCCTGAGGCGGTGAAGCATTGCGAGCGCGTGCTGCGCATGCAGGACGGTCAAATCGTCGAAGGCGCATGAGTACGGTGCTTCTCATCTTGCGGCGTTGTGCGCTACGGCACTGGCGGCTGGCTTTGCGGCAACAGATCGCGTTGATGCTGATCTTGGCGCTTGGATCAAGCGTTTATCTCGCGGTGCGGCTGGCGAGCAACGCGGCGTTGTCGGGCTTCGAGACCTTCACGGATGGCATCACGCGGCAGCCAGACTGGACGGTGCAGGCGATGAGCGGTGTTTTGCGTGAAGGTGATGTGCGGGAGATGCGCGAGTTGATGGAGCATCGTCCGGTGAGCTTGCTGCCGGTGGTGGAGGAAACCGTGACACCGGCGGCGGATGCGGGGAATGGCGAGATCGGATCGCGGGCCACGTGGCGGCTGCTGGGCGTGGATTTTGTGGCTCTGCTCAATCTCCGCGGTGAGGCACCGGCGGGACTGGGCGCAAACATGCAGGCGGTGCGCTCGGGTGTTTATGTGAGTCCGAAGCTGGGCGTGAAGCAAGGCGAGGAACTGCGGTTGATCGTGGATGACCGCGTGATCGCGCTGAAAGTGGCGGGGGTGGTGCCGGAGACGCCAGGAGTGCCGAGTCTGCCCCAACATTTACTCCTGATGGATCTGCCGGAAGCGCAGTCCGTTCTGCTGCGTGGCGACAAGGTGGATCGCGTGGAAGTTCTGGCACAAGACAGCGCTTTGTTTCCGAATTTGCGCGAGGAAGCGGGTGAGTTGCTCCAATCGCGCTGGCAGGTGACGGGCGGGGCGAATCGGAGACAATTAGCGGGCACGATGACGCAGGCGTTTCGGCTGAATCTGACGATTCTCTCACTGCTGGCGCTGCTGGTCGGCGGTTATCTCATTTTTCAGGCGCTGGACGGCGTGGTGCTGCGACGGCGGGAGGAGATTGGCATTTTGAAATCGCTCGGTGTGACGGATCGGGCGATCCAAGTGGCGTTTCTCATCGAAGCGGGTCTGCTGGGGCTGTGCGGCGGTGTTTTGGGCGTGTTGCTCGGCTGGCTCGGAGCTCAAGCCGCAGTGGGTGGGGTGACGCAGACGATGAATGCGCTGTATGGAGCGACGAGCGAGCAGCAGGCATCGTTGAGCAGCAGTGAAGCGTTCTTGGCGTTGTCGATTTCGATTTTAGCCAGCCTCATCGCCGCATGGTGGCCCGCGCGGATGGCTGCGCGCACGCCACCGGCGCACATGCTGGGTCGGCATGCGGTGCTGTTCGAAGGCGGCACGGTTTGGCGTGTGGAATGGATCGGCTGGGTGATGATGCTGGTGGCGGCTCTGCTGGCACAACTGCCGGTGCTACGGTTTGCGAGCGGCACCCGGCTGCCGCTGGCGGGTTATGCGGCGGCACTGCTTTGGCTGGTGGGCGCGGGATTGGCGGCGGGTGCGGTGTTGAGAGGCATGGGTAAGGCCGGACGACTGAGCGGAGCGGTGGCGAGAGTCGCGCTTTCACATTTGCGGCGGCCGACGGTGCGGCATCGCTTTGCGGTGGCGGCACTGGCGAGCGCGGTGGCGATGACGACGGGCATGGCGGTGATGGTGGCGAGCTTTGACCACACGATGCGCGGCTGGATCGACCGCACGATGCAGGCGGACATCTACATCAGCAGCGCCGGGGCGCAGAGCGCGTCATCGACGCATTTCATCTCGGCGAAAACCGTGGTGGAGCTTGGCAAGGAGCTGGATGTCGCTGAGTTGGCTTATGTGCAGGCGAGAATGCTGCTGTGGAAGGGCGGCGAGGTGCTGATTCTGGGGACTGATCCGATGGTTGCGCACAAGCACGGGCTGTATGCGTGGGTGGAGGCTCCAGCGCATGCGGAGTGGTGGCAGACGAACGATGGCATCACTCCGGCGATCATGAGCGAGAGCTGGAGCGAGCGGTTTGAAACAAAGGTTGGCGATGTGATCGAGCTGGTGGGCCGCAAAGTGCGCGTGGTGGCGATGAACGCGGAGTATGGCAATGAACGCGGATCATTGACGCTGCCTGCGGCGGTGTTTCGCGAATGGTTTGAGACGGATGAGGCGTGGCGGGTGGCCTTGATGCTGAAGCCGGGCGCGGATGCGGAGATGACGCGTGATCGCATTCAAAACCAGCATCCGGGTTTGAGTGTGTTTACCAATGCGCATCTTCGCAGTGAGGCGCTGCGCATTTTCCGCCAGACGTTTTCGGTGACGCATGCGCTGGAGGTGATCGGCGTGATCGTGGCGGTGGTGGGTCTCGGTCTGGCGCTGACGAGCCTATTGCTGGAGCGACGGGCTGTTTTGGCGACACTTCGATCGCTGGGCATGACGCGGAGCGAGATCGCACGTTCAGCAGCGCTGGAAGGACTCGGCGTGGCTTGTGCGGGAGCCTTCACGGGCATCGCTGCTGGTTTGTGGCTCGGCTGGCTGCTGGTGTATCGCGTCAACAAGCAATGCTTCGGCTGGACGCTGCAATTTCACGCGGTGTGGTGGCATCTGGTGGTGCTGGGCGCTGCGGTGATCGCGGCAGGCATGCTGGTAGCGGCCTTGGTCGGACGATGGGCAGCGATGCTGCCGGCGGAGCACACGGAGGAATGACATGAGACACTGGACTTTGATTTTTCTCACGATGACAACGCTGCTGGATGCGCAGACGACAGCGGATGGCTTTGCGATTCCACAGAAGGGGCGGGTGTTTGAGTTTCCACGCGATCATGGGAGCCATCCTGAATTCCGCACGGAGTGGTGGTATGTGACGGGGCACCTGGACGCGAAGGACGGCGGGCGGTTCGGCTTTCAGGTGACGTTTTTCCGCCAAGCACGGCGTGCGGATGGGAAGACGCTGCACTTGCACTTGGCGCACGCGGCTTTGCTCGATGCAAAAACCGGTCGTTTTGTGCATGAGGAACGCTTGAACCGTGAAGGATGGGATGCGGCATCGTCTGAGGCGACGCTGGCGGTGCGGAACGGCAACTGGACGCTAAAGCTCGATGAGAAGACGCAGCTCCTGCACATCACGGCGACGGTGAAGGGCGAGGTTTTGCTGCGGCTGGAGCTTGAGGCAGTGAAGCCACTGGTGGTGTTCGGGAAGGATGGTGTGTCGCGCAAAGGCGCAACGGACTCAGCGGCGAGTCATTACCTGACGTGGCCACGTTTGAAGACGACCGGCACGGTGAAGCAGGGCGCAGCGGAGCATGCAGTGAGTGGTGAAGCGTGGATGGATCATGAGTTCAGCAGCAGCCAGCTTGAAGGAGGCCAAGTGGGCTGGGACTGGGTTGCGTTTCAGCTCAAGGATGGACGTGAGATCATGGTGTATCGCATGAGACGGAAAGATGGGACGCTGGACACGGCCTCGACCTTGGCCGTGGTGGAGCGTGATGGCACGGTGCGGCATCTGGCGAGTGATGCGTTTGCCTGGGAGGTGCTCGGGACGTGGAAAAGCCCACGAAACAACGCGGAGTATCCGATTCGGCTCCGGATTCGGTTTGAGGGCGAATCGTTTGAACTGAAGCCGCTAGCGGAGGATCAGGAGCAGGACGGCGGCATCACGCGGCTGCCATATTGGGAGGGCGCATGTGATGTGATCGACTCACACGGGCAGATCGCGGGTCGCGCGTTTTTGGAGTTGGCCGGTTATGCGGGGGATCTCGCAGGGCATCTTTCGCCTGGGACGAAGTGAGGCTTTCCAGCACTGGCGTGTCTTTTGAGATCTGGCCTCTGCTTCCTCATCTTTACCCGCAGGCTGCGATCCACCGAACACGCATCTGCCATGAGGCTACCGCGCCTCCATCTTCACCACCAGCGAGTCATAACCCAGGGTGCGGTCAAACTTGGCTTCGTGTTCGACGCGCACTTCAGCTTTGAGGATCGTGATGCTCTTCACGCGGTCGCAGCAGAGTTTTAACAGCGTGCGCAGGATGAGTCGTGCATGAGGAGCACCGAGGCAGAGATGGGTGCCGAAGCCGAAGCTGAGATGCGGGTTCGGTTTGCGGTCGAGACGCACTTCGTCGGGCTGCGGGAAGGCGGCTTCGTCAAAGTTGGCCGAGGCCCAGGCGAGTGAGATGCGCTCGCCAGCTTGCACGGTGACTCCATTCACGTCGGTGTCGGCAGGGCACACGCGTCCGATGTGCGTGAGCGGCATGAAGACGCGGAAAAACTCCTCGCTGGCGAGGGTGATGCGCTTCGGATCAGCGCGGAGAAACTCCAGCGCCTCAGGGTGCTCGGCGAGATAACCAAGAGCGCAGGAGATCGTGTGGATGATCGTGTCGCGCCCACCGGCGAAGGCAAGATTCGCGAAGCCCATGCATTCTTCACGCGTGAGTTTGCGTCCGCGAAACTCTGCCTTCACCAGAGCGCTGAAAAAGTCTGCGCCGGGATTCGCTTCGGCTTCGTCGAATTTCTGGTGCAGGTAGTCTTCCAGCACCGTGCCTTTCTTGAACTCACCGCCGGTGACTTTGAAAACATGGATGCCCCAGCCGATCCAGGTGTCCGCTTCAGTTTCGTTGGTATTGAGCAGATAAGTCAGTGCCCGCGACTGCACCGGCAGCGCGAACTCGTTCACGATCTCGATGGCCTCGCGGCCTAACGCTTGCGTGAGCATGTCATCCAGCAGCGACTCGACCTTCGCCATCATTTCCGGCTCCTTCGCTCGTTGGAAAAACGGTTCGGCAATGGCGCGGTAGTCGGTGTGCTCGGGTGGATTCGTTTCGATGGGAAGCTGCCGCATGGAGCGCACATCTTCCTCCGACGGAATCGGCACGCGGAAAGGAACGTCGGAGCTGAACGTCTGCCAATCCTTCGCTGCTCTGCGAACGTCTTCATGACGCAGGATCATGGTGATGTTTTCACCGTGAAACGGGCACTGCATCACGCCAGATTCGGCGCGGACTTGTTTGAAGGGATCGGAAAAGGCGGACATGATTGGGAGCCTTATTTAACGCGGTGTTCAAAGAGCTTTCGAGCGTGAACCTTGGCAAAAACAGGCCTAGAAATGCTTTTGACGCGATTCTCCATGTGCTCGTGTCGAGGAGTGCGCTTGGCTATCGGCGCAAATATTCCAGCGCGGCGGCACGGAACTCGGCGTCGGTGATGGCCTTGCCAGTGCGTTGCTTGATGTCGTCGATGTGCTTCTTCGCCCACGTGAAGTAGTGCTGATGCGTGTGCCAGAGGGGCTGCTTCTCGTTCTTTTCGTTGATGAGCCAGAAGCCGCCGGGTTTTTCAGGCGTGCCTTCGTTGTCGTAGAGCTCCCAGTAGAGCACGAAGGGGCAGCCCCATTCGATGGCGGCGATCATGGTCTCGATGCTTTTGCGGTTTTGCTCCTCGGGCGAGTAACGCCGGGCGGGGAAGCCGTATTCGCCGATGAAGACGCGTTTGCCGGAGATGCCGGGCTTGGGCTTCAGCTTCGATTCGAGGTGGTCGAGCGCGGCGTGGAGATCGTCGCGGATGCCGCGCTGGAGGCTGTCGTAGCAGGAGTAGCTGACGAAATCGACGTCCACCTGCGGGAGGATGTCGTTGGCGAGGCATTGGCCACCTTTCAGGAAGGGCTCGACGAGGTTCGCCTCGGTGTAATGCCACACTTCGACGTTTTGATGCGGCGTGTCGCGCTTCGCGTCGTCGATGGCCTGCTGGCGGACCTTGAGCCAGGCGATGAAGTTGTCACCAAAGGGCGACGGGAAGGGCTGTTTCGGGTCAAAGTGCGGCCGAAGGTGCCAATCGCCCTCCCAGTGGCCGAGGTAGAATTTTTTGCCGCTGCCGCTGTAAGTGCGCAGCAGATGCGTGGTGAGGTCAAACATCTCGCGATACTCCAGATCCCGCTCCGCTGGCTTGAAGGTGCCCGCGCTGCCATGCGTGGTGAAGGGATAGGCCCAGATGAAGACGTGCGTGAACGGCATGTCGAGCACCGCGCGATGCGTCGGCTCCTTCGCCGCGATCTCGGCGAGCGTTTTCAGGCCGGGATTGCTTCCGCGCACATTCGCCTTCGTTTGGCCAAACGAGGCCTGCTTCGAGATCGAGAACTTCATGATGCCCGACCCCAGCTCCGCGATCAGCTTCGCACTCTCCAGCAACGGCTCCTCCGCCGTGAACTGATACCGCCCGCCGATGGCCTGCGTGCCGAGGAGCATGCTATGCGGCTCTGCTGGGAAGGCGGAGAGCAGAGGGCAAAGAGCAAAGAGGAGGAGGCGCATGGTGTGAGGAGTTGTAATGCAGCCAATAGAAAACGCGTGCTAAGCCACGTTTGAAGATCCCACAGCAACGATCAGGCGAAGCATAGTAACCATCTCGCTCCGCGAGATGAGTGGGGAGCTTCGCAACACAGCAAGTCATCCGACCTTCGCTCGCATTCCTTGGCTGCGACAGCCTCAGGCTCATCTCGACGGAGCGAGATGGCTACTATGCTGGCGCTTCTTCAGGTCACTAGACGTCGTCCGTCCCATCAGATGATTCATCTGCGCGTAGGCACGCTCGGAGGTGACTCGCGGAATCTCGGAGCGAATCTGGCGGAAACAGGAGGAGATGCATGGGGCGAAAAATGGGTTGGGAAGTGGGGCTGAGAATCGCAGAGTCCACCCCATGACAGCGACACTTGATAAAGCAGGACGCGTGGTTCTTCCCAAAAAGATCCGGGATAAGCGGCACCTCAAGATCGAGATCGTGGGCGACAAGATCGAGCTTGAGCAAGAAATGCCGAAGGTGCGCATCGTGCGAAATGCTCGTGGGCGCCGTGTGGTGATGGGTGATGGGTTGGGAGGGCTTTGACGCCGCCAAGGCCGTTCAGGAGATGCGTGAGGAGCGCATGGAAAAAACTCATGCCCGCCATCGTCGGGACGGAGGATTACCATCGTGAATGCGACGCTCTGATGGACTCCGGAGAACTCGGCATGTTTGCCCACGGCCTAGCTGAAACCTTCAGCATCCTCACCAGCGGTCGGAGAAAGCTGCAAATGAGCGCTGATGCCACCTCTGAGCTGATCGAGCAAGACTTCTCAATTGATTTGGGCCGCACTCACGTCAGCCGTAACGTTGTTGGTTCAGGCTAGCCGCAAATCGAGACGATCATCGCTATTCAGATCGAGCACGCGGATGGTGGCACGGCCCACGGGAGAGCATCCGGCCATACGGATGCCATTCCAGAAGAAATGCACATCCCAGTTGTCTCTTCGCGGGTGAAATAGGGGTGTGATCTGGTCGGTATCGGGGTCGATGCCTGTCAGGTTGGTTCCCTTGTGTAGATTGCAGTCGATGCAGGCCAGACAGAGATTCTCCAAGGCATCAGTGCCGCCATGCTTGATGGGGCGGATGTGCTCGATGTGCAACGCCGCCAGAGGGGAGTCATCCTGATGAAGCTGGCAATACTCGCAACGGTGCTTCGCCCGTTGTCGCACGAGATGCCGGACGGCCTCGGTCATGCCGCAGACTGGGCTTTGAAGCGTTTCGCCTCGCGCATCATCAGGGCGATGAACTTGTTGGCTCTGACATAGCCTTCATACTCAGCACGCTCCTCCTCGGTGAGCTCGCCTTCGGTGCTTTTGCTGGCGAGTTGGTCGATGCGATCTCGCAGGGACCGATCAGGCACGGCGGCCATGATCAAGTCCTCTTTGCCGGGAAGGAGAAGCTGGAGAAGCGGCGAGACTCCGCGTTGAAAGGCCATTTGAGTGCTCATGGGGCGAGTTTGCCACGCTGGGAGCGTTCACGCAAGAGCCTGAAGTGCTGCGCAAATCCGAGTCGTTAGCGTTCTCAGTTCCCCTTCTGGTTCTCCGCGCTGGCAAACCACTCGGCAGGCGTGTTGTTGTCGTGCTCAAACTCGGCGCGATTGCCCGGTGCGGGCTTGGCTTCGGCTTGGGTGCGTTCTGCATCGAGGATGCGGTGCTCATTCGCGGCGGCGGTGCGTGATTGGGCGATGTAGGCGGTCCATTCGCTGCGTTGGGCTTCAGGGAGCTTCGCGAGCAGCTCGTCGGTGAGCATCGTGAAGGGCTTTTCGGCGGCCTGAGCGAAGAGCAAAGGGCAAAGGGCGAGGAGGAGGAAGCGCATGGTGGCAAAAGGAGTGGTTCAACCGCTGATATGACGCTGATTAAACGCTCATGTCAGAATTCAATCATCAGCGTCTCATTAGCGTCAAATCAGCGGTTCAAAGACATGTGTTAATTTGAGGTCAGTCTTCATCGAGCACGGCCAGCTCGCTAAGCAGCGTGGTGGCGTAGGTGCCTTTGGGCAGGGCGAAACTCAGTTCAAGGTCGCCGTTTTCAAGGACGGTGAAGCTGGGCTGCTCGGGGCGCAGGCGCATGACGCGGCGTTCCTGGCGCAGACCGGCGGCTTCGAGGCCGGCGGTGAGTCCGGGGTGTTCTGCGGCGATGGCGGCTTCGAGTTCGCGCACTTCGCTGACGCTTTGCAGCTCGCCCACGCCCCAAAGCGGCGCGGTGAGTTCGCACACGCCTTGCTGGAAGCGTTGAGCTTCATCGCCGCGATGTTTTTCGGGAAGAAGGATCGTGCCGTTGTCGGCGAAGCCATAGACCTCGCCGCACAAAGCGCGATCCCAGGTGCCTGCGGCCATGCGGGCGGCGACGACGGCATTGAAGAGGTGACTGCGTGCCGCCGAGAGCAAAATGCCGCGCAGCAGGCGGTCGGGGCTGATCTCACCGCGAAACATGGCGAGCGCCTTTTCGACGTTGCGGCCTTCGTTGCCGAAACGCTGCGTGCCGAAGTAGTTTGGCGCACCACGCTCGACGAGGCGCTGCCAGCGCTCGGCCGCGAGAGTGGTGTCGAAGTCCGGCTCACGCAGACGAATGGTGAAGCGATTGCCGAGATGGATGCCGCGGCGGAGTTTGCGCGTGTTCCGTGTGATGCGCAGCACGCGCAGGCCTTCCGACTCCAGCGCCGCTGGCTCGGGCGAGGGCTGGCCCGGCATGTGCAGGCTGAACCACTGCCGCGTGACGGCATGGCGATCTTTTAAGCCGCAGTGACTGACCAAACGATGTCGCAGGCTCAGCGCATCGGCGAGGCGTGCTGCAGCAGTGTTGCTGTCGAGATCGCGCTTTTCCGCCCACACGAGGCAGTGCTCGCCCACGCCGGAGGGTTCAAAGCCAAGCACTTCTTCGACGACGAAGTCCTCTGGCACCGACTTGAATCGCGCACGCCCCAACGGGCCGCCGTGGAGATGGGGAAGGTGATCGGGGTCGAAGTTCATCGCGTTCTACGCGTCTGCTTCAACGCTCAATGGATTTGAGCAAGTTCTCTTTGCGCATACCTCGTCGTGCGGAAAGGCGGCCTATTGCCAGCAGCGTGTGCCCAAAGCATCACGGCTTCTGCCATGGCGTGCTGCCGCCGCGTTGAATCTGCTTCCGCAAACCTTCCGCCATCTCGTTCAAGACCTTCGGTGCCTTGGTGGCGACGTTCGTCTTCTCCTGCGGATCATTCTTGAGGTTGTAGAGTTCCAGGGGGCTGTAGGGATCGTTTTGCATCAGCTTCCACTCACCGCGAATCAGCGCTTCGTAATTCTTGCCGCCGTAAGTTTTGCCACCTTCACGACGGACAAAATAAAGATCACGCGGTGCGGTGATCGTGCCGCCTTTCAGGATTGGCACGAGGCTCACGGCGTCGAGTTCGGGCGAAGGCCTCGCTCCGGCGAGTTCGACGAAAGTCGGAAACAGATCAAAGTTCAGCCCCTGATACTCACTGCGGCTACCGGGTTTGATTTGCGCAGGCCAGCGCATCACAAACGGCACACGCAGGCCGCCATCGTAGTGATCCTGCTTCCCACCACGCCACGGATCGTTGTTCTGCGCATGTGGCAGGGAGCCGCCATTGTCTGCGCTGAAGACCACCACCGTGTTTTCTTCCAAGCCGGCCTCTTTAAGCACCGCCAGAACACGTCCGATCCGGTCATCCAGGTGCTCCACAAAGGCCACATTCATCGCCCGTTTCTCATCGAGCTGCGGTGCTCGTTCTTTGACCTTGGCGAGCCATTCCGCAGGCGGCTCGATGGGGAAGTGCGGCGCGTTGTAGGCCAGATAAAGGAAGAACGGCTTGTCCTTCGACTTCGCCCGCTCACGCAGGTAATCACCGGCCCAGTCGGTGAAAAGATCGGTCGCATGGCCCCGCGGTTCGATGACTTCGGCATTGAGCCGCATGTAGTGGTTCCCATGGCGTAAATGCGTCGTGTAGCTGTCCATCATGTCGCCGAGGAAGCCGTGAAAGTGGTCAAAACCGCGCTCATTTGGCGTGTTGGGCGACTCCAGCCCGAGATGCCATTTGCCGATGATGCCGGTGTGATAGCCGACCTTTTTGAGTTCATCCGCAATCGTCCTCACGCCCGGCTTGAAGTAACCCCACGAGTCCTCCGGCTTGGTGCGGATCACGCCCGGCACTCCGACACGATCTGCGTAGCGTCCCGTGAGCAGTGCCGCTCGCGAGGGCGAGCACACCGTAGCGTTCGCCCGCATCGCCGTGAAAAGCAGGCCTTCTTGGCCGATGCGGTCAATGTTCGGAGTCCGCACCTCCGACTCGTGATAGACCGAGACATCGCCATAGCCATGATCATCTGCGAAGATGAGCAAAAAGTTCGGCTGCGCGGCAAAGAGTGTCGGGCATAGCGTGAGGAGTACAAGCAGGCGCATCATGGCATTTTAGGCTTCATGGGGGTCTGCGTGCCTTTTTCGACGGGATAGACGGCGTGTTGCGCTTCGAGTCCAGTGATGAGGCCCTGCATGAGCTTTTTCAACACATCTGGCTTTGTGGTGGCAAGGTCCGTTTGCTCAAATGGGTCGGCTTTGAGGTTGAAAAGCTGGTAGTGACTGCCGCCGCTGACCTCGGTGGGGAAGTAGTGGTAAATGACTTTCCATTCACCATCGCGGAAGGTCGTGAAGTAGTTGGTGCGGTGCGGTGAATGCGGGTAGTGCATGAGGAAAGTCTCGCTGCGGCTGCTGTCGGGCTTGGCGGTGAGTAACGTGTCTAGTTTTTTACCATCGACGATGTGTTGCGTTGGCGAGTCGATGCCCGCAATGCCGAGCAGGGTAGGAAACATGTCATACACGGCCGCTTGCTGGCTCTGAATGGCTCCCGCGGTAATCGGTAGGCGTTTCTGATGTGCGTTCTCGCTGTTGGGCTTAGCCCAAGCGGCGATGAAGGGCACGCGCATGCCGCCTTCATAGTGTGAGCCTTTTTTACCACGTAGCGGAGCAGCGCAGGCGACTGCGTGTTCGTGGCCGAGCGGAGCGTCGCTGCCGTTGTCGCCAAGGAAGAGGATGAGCGTGTTATCGGCGACACCGAGCGCATCGAGATGATCGAGCACGTCGCCGAGGGACTTGTCCATGCCTTCCACGAGAGTCGCGAATGCTTGTGCAGGAGCAGGTTTGCCGCTGTCCTTATAGTGATCGGCGAAACGAGGATCTGAATTGAATGGCCCATGCACCGCGTATTGGGCGAAGTAGAGGAAAAAGGGCTTCCTCTCCTTCACTGCATCACCGACGTGCGCTTTGGCTTCAAGAGTCAATGCTTCAGTGAGGAAGATGTCCTGGCCATGATACTTCTCCAATCCAGGAACCGCAGAACCGGGCTTCTTCTTGGCCTTCGGGTTGTTCGTCATGCCACCAAAGTTCTTCGTGCCGTAGTAGCTTCCTGGCGCACCTATCGAAGCACCGGCGACATTGATGTCGAAGCCGATGATCTGTGGATTTGCCGCTTCAAACTCACGGGGGGCGAAGTGGCCTTTGCCCACATGAATGGTGCGGTAGCCATTGGCCTGTAGAAGAGCGGGCAGCGTGACATCACCCTTTTTGAGGCCTTTCCAATTCCACTCCGCAGGGCCTTGTGGGCCTGCATTGTCGTTGTCGGGGTTGATCCAGTTCGTGGTGCGATGCCGTGCGGCATTTTGCCCCGTCATGATGCTGATGCGCGTGGGCGAGCAGACGCTCATGGCGCAGAAGTTGTTGAAGCGAATGCCGCGTGCGGCGAGTCGCTCCATATTCGGCGTACGGTAGTAGTCGTTGAGCGGATACCGCTTCGGTTTGCCATCTGCATCGGTCAAAAACGGCACCGACGTGTCCATCACGCCCATGTCATCGACTAGCATGATCACGATGTTTGGCTGCGATGCGGCTAGCAGTGAACCACAAAGGGCGCAGAGGAGTGCAGAGAAGAAAAATTTCATGGAGTGATGAAACGTGACACTCCGCACTGACTTGCAGGGCTATTGAAAGCGAGATTCAGCGACACGGTCCTGCCCCACAATGGTTCGAAAGGTGAGGTTGATCCTAGGCTCAGTGATCCGCTTGGATTTGGGAATGCTGTGCAGCCAGTGGGTTTGTGTGGTGTCTTTCATCACGAGTAGCGAACCATGCTCCAACACGATCTCGGCTGTCTGCGAGGTGCGCTTATGCTTGAAGCAGAATCGACGCTCTGCGCCGAAGCTTAGGGAGGCGATGGCCGCATGCTGAGCCAGTGATTTTTCATCGTCGCTATGCCAAGCCATTCCCTGGTCGCCGTGCTCGTAGAGATTGAGCAGGCATGAGTTAAACGTAGTGCCGCAATGCTGCTCAACGATAGCTTTCAATCGCATGAGAGTTTCGTTCCATGGCAATGCCTGTCGAGTGATGCCTGAGTATGTATAGGATAATCGGGAATCTCCATACCAGGCTACCTTCCGTGCTGTGATGATGTGCTTTCCAAAGATGACGACTTCATCGTGCTGCCACGGCACTTCATTCAGCAGAGCCGCAGAATAGTTATGGGCATCCACCATGGAGAAGATTCGTCCGTGATAGTTCACCGTGCCATCGCAGGGCAGAAGATTGGCGCTGGGATCGGGTGGGAAGAGATCCATGGGAGATGAACATATCTGGCCGCACATTCTCTACTTTAAAACTGCAAAGGCTTCACGGTGGCCTTCAAATAGGCTTCGTAGCATAGGCTTTCTAGTGTGTGGCGAAGGCGAGAGATACAACCTAGAAAGGCTATGCTACTGTCATCCTGTTGCGCAATTCTCATGGATTGCTGACAGCTTTCAAATGCGCCGCCAGCCGCTGGCGCATCCGGTTCATGCGTTCCGCTTGTGCAGGTTGCTTGGCGAGGTTGTGGAGTTCATCCGCATCCGTGCGAAGGTCGTAGAGGAGTTCTTCGCCGCCTTCCCAGGCGATGTAGCGGAAGGCGTCGGTGCGCAGGCTGTGGCCGCGTTGTTTGGTGTGCGGGGCGCTCATGGTGCTGATGGCCACCTGCTTTCCTTTGGCGGCGGGATCGTCGAGCATGGGCTTGAGGCTGCGGCCTTGGAGGTGCTTCGGCTTGGGCAATCCGGCGAGATCGCAGAGCGTGGGGTAGATGTCCACCTGCTCAGCGAGGCCGCTGCGTGCTCCAGGTTTCACACCGGGCGCGGCGATGATGAGCGGCACATGATTGGCACCTTCAAAGAGCGTTTGTTTGGCCCACAGGCCGTGTTCGCCGAGTTGGTAGCCGTGATCGCCGGTGAGCACGACGATGGTGTTTTCGGCGAGATGCAGTACGCGGAGCTTTTCGAGCACACGGGCGATTTGCGAGTCCACGAAGCTCGTGGAGGCCAGATAAGCTTGCAACGCATCGCGGGCCTCATCGCGAGTCGGCGCTGCGTAGCGGAAAACGTTGTTGTTGGGCCTTAGGGAGGCTTTGGGCAGTTGCGAGAGGTCTTCGCCGCCTTCGCGATAAAAGGGCGGCAGCGTGAGCTTTGTCTTGTCGATGGCCTCAAAGAACGACTTCGGAGCCACAAACGGCGTGTGCGGCCGGATGAAGCCCACCGCGAGGAAAAACGGCTTGGCCTTAAACTGTTCCAGCGTGGCGATGGCATCGTCGGCGATCGCGTCATCGGTGAAATCCGCCGCTGGCCGCGATGAGGCCGCGTAAGTGCGGTTGTAGCCATCGCCTTTGGCCTTCGTGCGCGGTTTGTCGTCGGGATCGTTCGCTGTTTTAGCCTCGCTAAGGATTTCGTTGTCCCGGTGCAACGCAGAGCCGAGTTCGACATCGAGCTTCGTCTTCGGATCAGGTACATGGAAGACCTTGCCGACGCGTCCGGTGGCATAGCCGTGATCTTTGAAGTGCTGCGGCAGCGTCACCTCGTTCGGCAGCGCCTTGCGCA
>Ga0315908_10001558_pt1 | contig 17153 bp, 19 predicted proteins | sample LakEriMetagenome_12_FD_203520 | JGI IMG/M metagenome (GOLD analysis project Ga0315908, IMG submission 203520) | Freshwater fungal communities from buoy surface, Lake Erie, Ohio, United States - Buoy 4 MA124 | ecosystem: Environmental > Aquatic > Freshwater > Lake > Lake biofilm | place: USA... | reverse complement strand
GGGTACAATGTTCACAATGTGGATGGGTGAAAGAATCACAGACCGCGGTTTGGGTAACGGTATTTCTTTGTTGATTATGGTAGGTATCATTGCCCGCCTCCCATCCGCATTGCTTTCTGAATTGGCCTTCACAAGTAACCGTGGTAGCTTTATCATATTCCTATTGGAAATTGTGGTTTGGTTCCTGGTGGTGTTGGGTGTAATTCTGCTGACTCAAGGTACACGAAAAATCACGATCAACTACGCTAAAAGAGTAGTTGGTAACAGACAGTACGGTGGCGTGCGTCAGTATTTGCCTATCAAAATTTTGGCTGCAGGTGTTATGCCTATCATTTTTGCACAAGCAATTATGTTCTTGCCAGCAACTGTGGGGAGCTTCTATCAAGGTGAATTGCCAGGCTTTATCCAAAGCATGATGAATCCAAATGGATTGTGGCATAATATCATCTTGGTATTCCTGATCGTTGTATTCACATACTTCTACACCGCTATCATATTCAACCCTGTGCAAATGGCGGACGATATGAAGCGCAACAATGGATTTATTCCTGGTATCAAACCTGGTAAACAAACCGCAAACTTCATTGATGACGTAATCAGCAAGATCACCTTGCCTGGTGCAGTATTCATTGCAGTGGTAGCTGTTTTGCCTGTATTTGCTACCAAAATGGGAATCAATCAAGAGTTTAGCCAATTCTTTGGTGGAACAAGTTTGTTGATTTTGGTGGGTGTGGTATTGGATACCCTACAGCAAATTGACAGCTATTTGTTGATGCGCAAGTACGATGGATTGATGAGTGGCGGAGGCAAAATGAAGGGTCGAATGACAAGCGCCTATAGTCAGGTTGACAATTAAGAAAAAAAAGACTAATTTTGCAGCCCTTTTAAAAAATGTCGAAACAAGACGCAATAAAACAAGATGGAGTAATCAAGGAAGCCTTGTCGAACGCAATGTTCAGGGTGAAGCTTGAGAACGGACATGAAATCATTGCGACGATTTCCGGCAAAATGAGAATGAACTACATACGAATACTGCCCGGTGATAAGGTACAGGTGGAGATTTCCCCTTATGATTTGACCAGAGGACGTATATCATACCGTTATAAGTAAAAAAAGAGATGAAAGTAAGAACTTCAGTAAAGAAGCGCAGCGTTGACTGCAAGATCGTACGCCGTAAAGGAAAGGTGTATGTGATTAACAAAAAGAACCCTAAATTTAAGCAAAGACAAGGTTAATATATGGCAAGGATAGCAGGTATTGATTTACCCAAGAACAAGCGTGGTGTTATAGGTCTTACCTATATATATGGTATTGGCAGTAGCACAGCAGCTGCCATTCTCGATGCATCAGGCATTGATCAGAGCAAAAAAGTGAGTGACTGGGATGATGACGATCTTTCTAAGATTCGTGGATTTATCACAGACAATTTGAAAACTGAAGGTGAGCTTCGCAGCGAGACCCAATTGAACATCAAGCGTTTGATGGACATTGGTTGTTACCGTGGATTACGTCACAGAAAAGGCTTGCCTGTTCGTGGACAGCGTACAAGTACGAATGCACGTACTCGTAAAGGTAAGCGTAAGACTGTTGCAGGTAAGAAGAAGGCTACCAAATAATCATTAGAGCAGAAAAGTAATGGCGAACCAAAAAAAGGTAACGAAAAAGAAAGTAAAAGTTGATCCGTATGGACAAGTGCACATCCGTGCAACTTTCAATAACATCATTGTAAGTGTAACGAATATCGAGGGACAGGTTATTTCCTGGTCATCTGCAGGTAAAATGGGATTCCGTGGTTCTAAGAAGAACACACCTTATGCTGCACAGATGTGCTCACTCGATTGTGCAAAAGTTGCATTTGATGCAGGTCTGCGCAAAGTGGATGTATTTGTAAAAGGTCCAGGAGGCGGACGTGATAGCGCAATCAGAAATCTTCAAACTGTAGGTTTGGAAGTAGTTTCTATTACCGATATCACTCCATTGCCGCACAACGGATGCCGCCCACCAAAACGTCGCAGAGTTTAATCAATTAAAGAAAAGAATCAATGGCAAGATATACAGGACCCAAATCCAAAATTGCACGTCGCTTTCGCGAGCCTATTTTTGGTCGCGATAAAGCATTAGAAAAGAAGAATTACGGCCCTGGAATTCATGGCAATTCCAGACGTAAGCCAAAACAGTCTGAATACGCTGTACAGCTAGCTGAAAAGCAAAAAGCCAAGTATACCTATGGCTTGCTCGAACGTCAGTTCCGTAATACATTTAACCGCGCGGCGGCTAAAAAAGGAATTACAGGTGAAAACCTTTTGAAATTCCTCGAAGCACGTCTTGACAACACTGTGTTCCGTCTTGGTATTGCTCCAACTCGCAGCGCTGCACGTCAGTTTGTTTCTCACAGACACATTACCGTTAACGGTGAAGTAGTAAATATTCCCAGCTACGCTTTGCGTCCTGGTGATGTTATTGCTGTTCGTGAAAAATCAAAGTCACTTGAAGTGGTAACCAATAGTGTAAGCGGTGTGCGTAAGCGCTTTAACTGGTTGGATTGGGACGGCGATGCACTTACCGGCACATTCCTGACCTATCCAGAACGCGGCGAGATTCCTGAAAACATTAAGGAACAACTCATCGTAGAATTGTACAGTAAATAATAACAACGAAAACAAACAACAAATGGGCGTTATACCGTTTCAAAAACCGAATAAAGTGGTAATGAACAAAGCCACAGATTTCCATGGTGTGTTCGAATTTTCACCATTGGAAAAGGGCTATGGAGTTACCATAGGCAATGCCATGCGCCGTATCCTGCTTTCTTCCTTGGAAGGCTATGCAATTACCTCTGTTAAAATTCAAGGCGCTGACCATGAGTTTAGCACAATCAAAGGTGTTGTAGAAGATGTAGTAGAAATCGTATTGAATCTTAAGCAAGTTCGTTTCAAATCCAACAGCTCTACTGAAGATTCTGAAAAAATATACATTTCTATCAAAGGAAAAGATCAATTCCTCGCTGGTGATATCGGAAGATATACAAATGCGTTCACCGTTCTAAACCCAGAATTGGTGATTTGCAATATCGAACCTACTATCAGTTTGGAGTTGGAACTTACCATCGCTAAAGGCCGTGGTTATGTTCCTGCTGATGAAAACAAACCAAAAGATGCTCCTATCGGTCTTGTTGCCGTAGATTCTATCTATACCCCTATCCGTAACGTGAAATACACTGTTGAGGATTTCCGTGTAGAACAAAGAACGGATTACGAGAAATTGGTAATGGAAGTGAGCACTGATGGTTCTATTCATCCAGAAGAGGCGCTGAAAGAAGCAGCTAAAATTTTGATTCAACACTTTGTTCTATTTAGCGACGAGAACATTATGCCTGAATCTAAAGCAAGCAAAGCGGTTGAGGAAGTAGATGAAGGATTCCTTCAAATGCGTAAAATCCTTAAAACACCATTGGCTGATCTTGATCTGTCAGTGCGTGCCTACAACTGCTTGAAAGCAGCTGAAATCAGAACTTTGGGCGAATTGGTAAATTATCAAATCGATGACCTTCTTAAGTTCCGTAATTTCGGTAAGAAGTCACTTAGCGAACTTGAAGAGTTTGTTCGTGACAAAGGCCTTCATTTTGGAATGGATGTGTCTAAGTATAACCTGACTGAAGATTAATTTGAGATGAGACACGGAAAGAAAGTAAATCACTTGGGCAGAACTGCCCCACACCGTAAAGCCCTTATGGCGAATATGGCTTCTTCGCTGATTAAAAATAAGCGTATCACAACTACTGTAGCAAAAGCAAAAGCTTTGCGCATGTATGTTGAGCCATTGATTACTAAAAGCAAAGACAATTCAGTGCACAGTCACCGTACCGTGTTTGCTTACCTAAAAGACAAACATGCCGTTCATGAGCTGTTTACCGTAGTTAGCGAAAAAATCGCAAGCCGCCCAGGTGGCTACACCCGAATCCTTAAATTGGGCAATCGTATGGGTGATAACGCGGACATGGCCATGATTGAGTTGGTGGACTTTAACGAGTTTTTCACTGGCTTTGGTGATGATAAAAAAGCTGCAGGCAAGCGCACCCGCCGTGGTAAAGCTAAAACTGCTACTACTGCCGCACCTAAAGCTGAAGCGAAAGCTGAGGTTGTTGCTCCAGTAGTTGAAGAAGTTGCAGTTGAAGCTCCTGCTGAAGAAGTTGCTGTTGTTGAAAATACAGTGGAAGAAGTTGTAGCAGATGCTCCAGCTGAAGAAACTGCTGAAAACAACGATGCAGAAGCTCCAGCAGCTGATGATGAAGAAAACAAAGCTTAATCCCAACAATTAAGTCCATAAAAAAAGCCCCGATTTTCGGGGCTTTTTTTATGCAATGTGGTTTTTAAGTTCCGCTTCGAGCACATGTATTGGCAGTGCTCCACTTTTTCTCCAAAGTATATTTCCCTTCTGAAATAAGATCAGTGTAGGAATACCTGAGATTTGGTATTTAGCCGCCACAGATTGATTCCTGTCTACATCTATCTTTAAAATGATAATTCGGTTGGCATGTCGCTGCTTGAATTCCTTGAGCACCGGTGCCATGACCTTACATGGACCACACCAGTCTGCATAGAAGTCAACAAGAACGGGTTGATCGCCCGAGATAATGGCAGAAAAGTCCATGTTAAAAATAACGTCTTAGACTGGTCCAACTGCCTCCGTTCTCCACCGTTTCAAATCCATTTTTGCGCAGGAGGTTTTTAGCCGCGCCACTGCGCATTCCGGAAGCGCAACAGGTAATGATAGGTTTTGCCTTAGATAATTTGGCAATACTTGCAGGGAGCTTGTCTAACGGAATATTTCTGGCTCCTTTGACATGTCCCTGTGCAAACTCGCTTGGAGTCCTTACATCAAGTATAAGTGCACCATCTGAGATTAATTGACCTAGATCAACCTTCTCCTTTTTCCCGAATAATGATGAAAAGAGTCCCATATTAGTTGTTGATTACAAAGTTAACGTCCAACCATGAGCCGCCATTGTAAACATTCTCTAGGCCTTGGGCCTGCAAAAAGGCTGTGGCTTGTCCACTTCTATTGCCCGAAGCGCAGCACAATACGATGGGGCCCTCTATATCGCTAAGCTCCGCAACAAAATCGGGTATTTCATTCAGTGGAATGTTCTTGGAACCCGCAACATGGCCTCCTGAAAATTCAGCTGGCGTGCGCACATCAATGACGCGGCAATGGTTTGATTTGATAATTGTCTGTAAGTCCATATGTATAGATGCAAAACAACAGTGAAATTTTGGGAACTTTGGCTACTTAGGTTACAAATGAAAAAAGCTGCCGGAGGGGGGGGCAGCTTTTCTCGAGGTATCTGGTTTTTTTATGTTGTCGTTGCTATGTAGGCTCCGTTGCTGTATTTCAACACACTTGTAACCGTTGTCATTTTCTTGTTCTGCTCAATGCGGGCAACTCTGCGGCCACCATTGTGCTTGAAGTGAACCCATGTTTCTACGATTTCATTTACGCCGTCTCCGTCAACATCTTTTACTTCAAATTGCATTACTGAGTAAAGCAAATCTCCACGCTTCAATTGTTTGCGTTTTGCCAATTTGTGGTTGCTCCAATTGTCTTGAGCTTCTGAAGTATAAATGAAATTTCCTGTCTTAAATGAGAATATGCGCTGTATGTATTTTTGAGATGCACCGCAGTCAACCTTATTAATCATGTTGATTTCCTGCAAGCCATCGCCGTCAATATCCAACAGGGCATTTTGGTAAACCAAATCGCCGCGCTGCGCTGAAAGTGTTTGCCATTGCTGGGTAACACTTTTCTCTACCAATAACCAAATGTTGGTTTCCCAACCCAATTCCTGACCTTCTTTAGCACGAGCAGGAATGGCTATGATATATTGATCATGCTCGGTGGAGGTAAAGTGGCCTTTCACCATGCTTAAGGTCGATTGATCCAAGGCATTAACATTTACATCAAGCACATCTGATATTTGTGTTTTCAATGTGCTGCTTTGCATTATTTGGGTTACTTCACTCTTTACCCATTCTACGCCTGGCATCGCCTGTGCGTTTGGGTCGGCAGTGTTGACCGAGTTCGTAGTTCCGGTAGCTTGCAGGTTTCCAGCCATGCAAAGCATTCCAGTGAGGATTATTAAGATTTTCATGTCAATAGGGAGGGTTTGACATGTACGAAGTAAGGGGTTAGATGTGGATAACTATGTGCAAATTGGCGATTTGCCTCTTTCGATTTACGAAATGGTACTTAGGGTTCAATGCTTGCTGTTTTGGGCTTTTTATCAAGGAATTACCGTGAAAACCTGCGTGGAGGCCGCAAATGTGCCCATACTAGTCGTAATACGAAACTCAAGCTGATGCTGGGTTTCTACGGCCATGGCCTCTGAGAAACTCACTACAGTGAATATGCCGGTGGTTCCTCTGTTATTGTTCCAATTCTGTATAAAATTGTTTACAGGCTGGTCGTTTATCAGGGTAATATTACTAATATCTGTTCCTGCTGTTAAACGGGTATTAAAGTCTTTCAATGTCACCACAGAAATATTCAAAATCTTTTCTGTAGTGCCTTTATATCCATCTGAAATGCATTTGCAGGCAAGGGCGGAATTTATCAGTCCAATATGGAATGAGGGTTGCTGTTTGCTATAATAGGCACGCGTGAATGCTACATTTAATGCAAGACTATCGGCTTTTACAATGCCGTTTGCGGGCAATGGGATCAACTCTTCTGTTGGTTTTTTTACAACCTTATAAGCTGTAAAAAACATCTTTCCTATTTTGTAATAGGATTCAACTGGTGGACAATTACAGGGAGAACACGCTTGAAAGAATACACCCAATGGGCCAGCTAAGAAGAGGAGAATCAGTAGTTTTTTCACGGTTGAATTCTTAAATGCTAACGCCCATTTCAGCAAGCAAATGGTCAGCCTTGCCAACATACTTCATAACATAGACCACATAGCGTATATCCACACCAATGCTGCGCGAATACTGCTCGTTCCAAGCATAATCATTAATGGTGGCTGAAAATGACCGGTCGAAGTTTACCCCAATCAGGTTTCCTTCGGCATCCAATACGGGAGAGCCACTGTTGCCGCCCGTGGTGTCTAGGTTGTATAAGAAGCACACAATTACCTCACCGGTAACGGGGTCTTTAAAGTAGGTGGGCACGTTCTCAACCCTTAAATTATCCGCTACCACAGCAGGAAGGCGGTAGTCGGTTTTGGTGTTGGCTTTTTCCCATACGCCGCGCAGGGTGGTAAACGGTAAGTGGACTTCTCCATCATTGGGGCTGAAACGTTTGATATAGCCATACGTAAGCCTTAAGGTGCTGTTGGCATCAGGAATAAATTGACCCGATTTGAATTGCTCTTTAAGGTCCAAGTATTTCGGCATAATTGACTTTAGCTCGTTTTCTATTCCAGCCCATTCTTTATCCGTGGCACGCATGTCTTCTTTCAAATATTGAAACAGGCTTATCATCATGCCTTGGTGCTTTAATAGCTTGTCTGCACTGGTGTGATGCATGAACTGCGTGTCCAGTAGTTTCTCGCTTTTACGTAATTTGGATATCCATTGATCCACTGTTGATTTTCCCAATACTGGCCTCAGATCTTTGAATTTACTTATGCGTTTAAGCAATTCTGCCAACACATCCAATTCGTAATCTTTGTCAATGATGGTGTAGTTTTTTGCGAATTCATTAAGCCCAGATTTCAATTTTGCCGTTTCGCCTGCATCCTTGGCGGTAGCAAGTGCATCCCGAATTTGCTGAATGCGTGCTGCGGTTGCAACTGGGGAAGATTGATTTAAAAGAAAGCTATAAATGGTGCGTTTTTCAGCCAGAGCAGATTTTTTACTCCATGTTTGGCTGAGTTCACCAATGACGCCATGGTGTAGGTTTTGCGTATTGGCAAAAACTTGCATCGAAGCTTCGTCTTGAAACTTGCGCTGCACCAAGGCTGTGCGCTTGATGCCTTGGATTTTACCTCTATAGTTCTTTTCCACATTGGCCAGAGATTGAATCGTGCCTGCAAAGGCCAGTTGTTTATCTACATTGCCTTCGCTGCGTTTTTCCATTTGTTCAATGCACCATGCATACCATTGTTGTATGTAAGGCAATTGAAAATCTTGCTGATATGCCATGTACGGCGCACTTTCATGTCTGAAGGTTCTGCCGGGATAGCCCATGATAAAGATGAAGTCATTCTCTTTGGTGCCTTTAGCATTGATTTTAAGATGTTTTGCAGGCTTGTAAGGTTTGTTGTCTTTGGAATAGGGTGCAGGTTTTCCATCGGGACCCACATAAGCGCGCACCATACTGAAATCGCCATTGTGTCTTGGCCATTCCCAGTTGTCTAAATCACCGCCGAATTGGCCAATAGTAACGGGTGGAGCATATACCAATCGCACATCAGTAATGAGGGTGTAGCGAAACAGGGTATAGCTTTTTCCTACAAACATTTCAGAAATTTCCACACTGTATTCAGGCGTTTTCTTGCTTTCCTCTTCGCGGATTTTCTTAATGTTCTCCGCGATTTTCTCAGCGCGTTTATTTGCTGCGGTTTGGTCGTCTATGCCTTCCAATACCCTGCTCGACACATCTTCGTAACTTTGGGTAATTCTGCAGGGCATATCAATGGGCAGTTCCATCTCTTTGGTTTGGGCAACAAAGCCATTCTCAAGATAATTTTGATTTTCGGTGCTAAGGTCTGCAACGCCGCCATATACGCAGTGGTGGTTGGTAATTACCAATCCTTCATCTGAAATAAATGAGCCTGTGCAACCGCCTACTTTTACCAAGGCATTGGTTAAGGCAACACCCCCTGGATTAAAGATTTCTTTTGCAGTGAGTTTCATTCCGGCTTCTTGCAAGGCCGCTTCATTGAGGTAGTTCAGAGGGAACATGCCTTCTTCTTGCTTATGCGAGGGCAGTAAAAACAGACATGCAGCGACAATTGCGCTTCCTAAGACCAAACGGTTTTTATGTAGGCTCATTGCCACAAAATTAAGACATAGATTGTGGCCAATAAAATACTTTATGCCAGCTTTCATGTTATTTTGCACTGTGAAGGTAGCAATAGCCGGTACTGGTGCCATGGCATCTCTGTTTGCAGCGCGATTGTTGCCGCATGTTTCTAAGCTGCATATGTTTGGAACTTGGGGTGAACGCATTGAAGCCATTCAGCATGACGGCTTGATTATAGAAGAACTTGATGGAACCAAACAGGCGTTGAAGCTCCAAATATCACCATACAAACCAGATGGTATATTTGATGTAGTCCTTGTCCTGGTTAAGAGTTTTCAAACAGAAGGGGTAGGTGAGGCTCTTGCGAATGCTGGAATGCTGGGCCCACATACTAAGGTGGTTTCCTTGCAAAATGGCATGGGAAATCTTGAGAAATTACAGCAATATCTACCCACGAAGAGCATAATATTGGGCACCACGACCCAAGCGGCCTTAACCATAAATCTAAATACCGTTCGGGATACCGGCAAAGGGTATGTTACCTTAGGTGCTGCTGCAGGTGAATTTCCAGCAATTGAAGTTCTTTTTCGAAATGCCGGATTTGAAACCCGCTGTGAAGCAGATATTCTGAGTTTGTTATGGGGTAAATTGGTCATCAATGCTTCTGTAAACATCGTTTCTGCCTTGTTGGGTCAAGCGTCTGGGCAAATCCTTGTGCATGATGATAGCCGCACACTGCTATCCAAACTGGCAGCTGAGGCTGAGCAAATTGCGCACGACTGTGGCGTTCAACTGCCGTATGTAAATGCGGTAAGCGAAGTGCTTGCCGTAGTAGAAAAATCCGCGGCCAATAAAACCAGCACCTTAATGGATGTTCTTCAGGGCCGACCGACCGAGTTGCCGGATATTAACGGATATTTAATTGCCCAGGCCGAAGCACAGGGTATACCATGCCGTTTGCATCGTCTGGTATTTGAATACTTTCAACGACAATACCCCGGGTTTGAACCAGGGCTTGCTCAGCTTGAGTTTATGAAAACTCTGATATAAAAAAAGCCCCGATATTTCGGGGCTTTATATTTTAACAATTATACGGCGTCTTTTCCGTGACAAGATTTGAATTTCTTGCCGCTTCCACAAGGGCAAGGGTCATTGCGCCCTACCTTCATGTCATTCACTACTGGCGCTTGTGGAATTCGTTCCTGTTGTGCTTCTGGCGGCATATGTCCTGAGCCAGGCATTACAGGTGAACCACCAATATCTTCACGACCCGCCTTAATTTTTGGATTCTCCTTTTTTATGGGTCTGCGGGCCTCTTCAACTTCATCTCCAGAATCAATGCCGCTGCGGAACAGAAGACCAAGCACACGGTTGTTCAAGCGGTGCAGCATTTGTCCAAACATTTCAAAGCTCTCAATTTTATAAATCAGCAAGGGGTCTTTTTGTTCATACTGCGCATTCCCAGTGCTTTGTTTCAATTCATCGAGCTCTCTAAGATGTTCTTTCCATTCATCATCGATAATCTGCAATGTAGTGAGCTTCTCAAACTCGTGCACCAATTCTTTGCAATTGCTTTCTAAGGCATTATTCATGTTTACCACAATTTGGAATTTGTGGAAACCATCGGTCATAGGAACTACTACATTCTCAATCTTGTCTCCCTGCTCTTGGCGGATATGTTGAAATACAGGAAGCGCTTGAGCTCTCATAATTTCATTTTTCTCTGTGTAGCGTTGGGTTAATTCTTCAAACAACTTGTCTGTGAGATTCGTGGCATTGGTACTGTTGAACTCGTTTTCATTGAAGGGAAGTCCAGCTGCTAAAGTTTTGAGCACTTCCATTTCAAGGTCTGTATAACTGCCGCTGTCTTTGGCATTACTCACTTGTTGGTCACACCAATTGTATACCATATTGCGCAAATCGATAGACAACCGGTCACCGTAAAGTGCATTGCGGCGCATTCTATAAATATTCGTGCGCTGCTTGTTCATCACATCATCATACTCCAGCAATCTTTTTCGAATGCCAAAGTTGTTTTGTTCCATTCGCTTTTGGTTGCGTTCGATGGTTTTGCTCATCCAGCTATGCTCGATAACATCCCCTTCTTTGTATCCAAAACGGTCCATGAATTTACTTACTTTCTCAGCACCGAATATGCGCATCAAGTCATCTTCAAGAGATACATAAAAGCGCGAGGTACCTGGATCTCCTTGACGACCTGCACGACCTCTTAATTGGCGGTCTACACGTCTGCTATCATGGCGTTCGGTACCAATAATGGCCAAACCGCCCGCTGCCTTCACTTCTTCGCCAATTTTAATATCTGTACCACGACCTGCCATGTTTGTGGCGATAGTTACGGCGCCGGGATGACCGGCTTCTGCTACGATTTCAGCTTCACGTTGGTGCTGTTTTGCGTTAAGTACATTGTGTTTGATGCCCCTGAGTTTGAGCATTCTACTCAATACTTCTGACACTTCAACGCTAGTAGTACCTACAAGAACAGGTCTTCCAGCTGCAGTGAGTACATTGATTTCATCAATCACGGCGTTGAATTTTTCCCTGATGGTCTTATAGACTAGGTCTTCCATGTCTTTCCTTACAATATTTCTATTGGTAGGAATTACCATAACAGGGAGTTTGTAAATATCCCAAAATTCTTGTGCCTCCGTCTCTGCCGTACCCGTCATACCACCAAGTTTGTGGTACATGCGGAAATAGTTTTGCAGGGTAATGGTAGCGTAGGTTTGGGTTGCTGCTTCTACATTTACGTTTTCTTTTGCTTCAATCGCTTGGTGCAATCCATCTGAATAACGACGTCCATCAAGCACACGGCCTGTTTGCTCGTCTACAATCATTACCTTATTGTTCTGGACAATGTATTCTACATCGCGTTCAAAAAGGGTATAGGCTTTGAGCAATTGTTGCACAGAGTGTATGCGGTCGCTTTTTACGGCGAATTCACGCATTAATTCCTCTTTGCGGCGCAGTTTTTCTTCGTCGGAACTGTTTGATTTTTCAATCTCAGCCATTTCACTACCCACATCAGGAAGTACGAAGAAATGAGGATCTTCTCCTTCCATGGTAATGAGTTCAATGCCTTTTTCAGTAAGGTCTACAGAATTTGTTTTTTCCTCGATGGTGAAGTAAAGCGGGGAATCGGCTTTTGGCATTTCCTTTTGTTGGTCGGCCAAATAGTGACTTTCTGTTTTGGTCAGTAAACCACGCATTCCTGATTCACCTAGGTATTTAATGATGGTCTTGCTCTTTGGCAAACCTCTGTGCGCGCGGAGCAAGGCCAATCCACCTTCACCTTCTTTGTAACCTGTATTTCCTTCAGCAATCAATTTCTTTGCATCATTGAAAACTGTATTTACGTATTTCTTTTGGGCTTCTACCAATTTTTGAATTCTGGGTTTCAGCATTTCAAACTGTTGGTCATCGCCATGAGGGGTAGGCCCGCTGATGATAAGAGGCGTTCTTGCATCATCAATCAAAACGGAGTCCACTTCGTCCACCATAGCATAGTGGTGTTTGCGCTGCACTTGCTCGCCCGGGCTGTGCGCCATGTTGTCGCGCAAGTAGTCAAAGCCAAATTCGTTATTTGTTCCGTAGGTAATATCGGCTTGATACGCTTTTCTTCTTTCTGGACTATTGGGCTGGTGGTATTCCAAACAATCAACAGTAAGTCCTAAGAAATTGAAGATAGGTGCATTCCATTCTGCGTCACGACGTGCGAGGTAATCGTTCACTGTTACCAAGTGCACACCACGCTTGCCCAATGCATTGAGGTAAGAGGGTAGGGTTGATACCAAGGTTTTACCTTCACCTGTGCCCATCTCACTGATTTTTCCTTTGTGCAAGGCCCAACCGCCAATGATTTGTACATCGTAATGAACCATATTCCATCGGATTTGACCGCCAGCGGCCATCCATTCGTTGGCATAGGAGACGCGGTTGCCATCAACTACAATATTTTTATGTTTAACAGCAAGTTCACGGTCTAGGTCAGTTGCTGTAGCTTCAACAAAGTCGTTTTCAGAGAAACGGCGTGCAGTTTCTTTCACAGTGGCAAAAGCCTCAGGTAGGATTTCATCAAGAATTTCTTCCAATTTAGCATCACGCGATTTTTCAAGTTCATCCAATTGGTGAAAAATGCCATCTCGGGTATCGGTTTCGTCCTCTGCGGTATTAGCAAGCGCTTCTTGAGCCGCTTTTATTTCCGAATCAATATCTTCAAGATAACTGTTGATACGGCTTATGAATTCATGGGTTTTACCGCGTAATTCGTCGTTTGAGAGGATCTGGTAGCTCTGAAACTGCGCATTAACAGCATCTACAATGGGGGTTACTTCCTTTAGGTCGCGATCGGATTTGTTGCCGCCAAACGCCTTTGAAATTCCTTTTAATATTCCGCCTAGCATAAATATGGGTTGCGAATTTAAGACAAAAGCCGGTCCCTTTCAGGGAAAAAAGCCATAAGGTCAGCAATGTTTAAAGCTTGTGACAAAAAGGCAGAGGAAAAGGCGGGTTTACAACTGTTTTAGGACAATGCCAGTCAAAGTGCCAATACCTGTGGCAAGGATAAGCAAGAGTACAAGGGTTTTGAATTGGCCGTCTGTTACTCTATCAAGGATTTTTTTGCCGATAAATGTTCCAAATATTCCTGCTACAATCAAGACTGGAACAAGGTAAAGGTCGTGTTTGTGCATATATCCATTGGCAAAATAAACTACAGAACGTGTAGCGTCAATGCCCAGGTCAATGAGGGCTGATGTGGCAACAAACACACTGCTACTCAGACTAAATGCTGCTAGTGTTAGGCCGCGAACAGCGCCACCTGTGCCTAATATCCCAGCAATAAAACCAGATAAAATGCCTCCGCCTATGGCATTGGCATCTGTGGGTTTTAAGCTCAATTTGGGCTTGATAAGAAAAATTAGACTCATAATGATGAGGAAAAAAGATAAGGAAATTTCTAAGTACACAGGGTCGATGTAGCTGCTTAGTCGGGCACCAATATATACCATGATGACGGCTGGGATTCCCAGTTTGAGCAGTAGTTTTTTATCAAAACCTTTTCTAAAAAAGTAGATTTTACTCAGGTTGCTAGAAAGGTGAAAAATAGCTGTAATCCCAAGTACTGAATGGAAATCGAAAAAATAACCCGCGATAGGTACAAAAAACATGGAGCTGCCAAAACCTCCTACGGTACCCGCGATTTCGGCCAATAACGCCAAAAAGAAAAAGACCAGAAGCGTTTCTATTGTTAAACTCACAGCATCATCCCCTTATCCTTACGCACAGCATAGTAGAGTTCATCTTGCCATTCATCGTTTTTTATGAGTGTTTTTTTAAATCGTGCCTCAAGGGTAAAGCCTGCTTTTTCTAGTGCTCTTTGGGAAGCGATATTGGAGCCGAAAGGCCGAGCAAAAATGCGATTTACGGGCAAATGCGTAAATCCATAGCGCACTATTTCCTGAATGGCGGCAGTGATAATGCCTTGGTTCCAGAATGGCTCTGCAAGCCAGTAGCCCAATTCTGCGTTGAATCGCTGAATATCTGCTTGTGGGTGCAGTCCAATTCCTCCGCAAGCTTTACCTTCAATATCTATGGCAAAGATGCGCGTAGGGTTTGTGGATTGTGCGTATGCAATGAATTTTTCACCTGCCTCTCGTGTATACGGATGCGGAAAGGCGTCTGTAAGAAAGCCTGCAATCTTTTTATTATTACCGCAGGCAACCAAAGAATCTAAATCAGAAACTTGCCAAGATCTTAGCCTAAAGGGTAACTTGCTTTCCACAGCTACAAGTATACTATGGAAATGGAATTTCCTAATTATCTCAATTCAGGGGTGATTGCTTTAAATTTTTCAAACAGTAGATCGAAATCTTCACTTGAAAGCGGTTTCACGAAAGGCGCTATTTATATTGGGAATTTTTGCAACAATCCCTTTCTTCTTATTGGTCTTTTTTCAAAACTTCCGCCACAACTAGGACATACATTGTGTAAAACAGTATCAACGCAGTTGGTGCAAAATGTGCATTCAAAGCTACAGACTCATGCATCCGCAGATTCTAGAGGTAAGGGTTTGCCGCAGTTTTGGCAGGCGCACTTTAATTCTAATCGGCCATTTATGGTTTTCGATTGAAATTTTATAATAACTTGATGGCGCAGCAATAAGGTAAATCGAAGCCAATTGATTTAAATTTCAAAAATCAACTATTCTTTCTTGATGTCGCGAACTTAAAGATAATACCGGAGTTTGGTCTCTTTTTGGCCTGCAGAATATATCAACCTAATGGCACTGATAATCGCACAAATAATTAAGAGTAAGCCAAAATAATGCTGTTGCAGAACAATAGTACATATAAAACAACCAGTTACAATGATGCTGTTGATGATGAGATTTTTTCGCATACTTGGCGGTGGAATATCGAAGTTTATAATTCTGCTATTTTGAATCATAAAATGCAGGATTATCAGATAGCAAATAATAAGTGTTGAAGTTGGAAGTATTGGAGTTAGCGTGAATATTGTGATGAATCCAATAACGGATACAATAAATTCAAATAGCATAGGTTTGTAGTTGAAGTTGTGAAATTGCTTCGTGTTTTGTCTGACTCCCATCGGTTTGTTCCTATTGCTCGGAACCCAATCCGGTGGCATAAATGGGAATCTGATTTTATCTATTAAACTGCTTGTATTGCGAATTTCTTTCCAAATAAAAATATAATGAAATCCCAGCGCTAATAAAGGATTTGTGTCGTTGTACTCTGCTTTTATTCCGTACACTACTGGCTCGGTTTCTTCTTGAAATGTGCCAAATAATCGATCCCAAATAGAAAAAACGGAACCGTAGTTTTTATCTACATAAAGATCGTTTTTACCATGGTGTACCCGATGTAATGAAGGTGTTATAATTACATATTCTAACCATTGTATTCTAGGAAACCACTTGGTGTGCTGCACAAAATCATAGATGCCTGAAACCTTTAAAGTTATCAGGAGAATCCATGGTGAAAAACCAAATATGGGCAGCAAGGCCCAGAATAGAACTCGATTCAACCCTTGAAAGAGGGATGTTCTAAATCCATTGGATAAGTTGAAATGCGGAGACGAATGGTGAGTGACGTGACCTGCCCATAGTATATGTGTTCTATGGCTAAGTCTATGATACCAGTAAGATAGGAAATCCACTGCGATAAATGCTAGCACCCATTGAAGCCAGTTTGCAGGTAGCTGAAATATTCTGAAATGTTGATAGCTGAAATCTAGAGATATGTATAGCGCGGTAAAATAAAATAGGGAACCAATTTGATCCAAAGCACCAATACTCATGTTTTGCATGGTATTGCCAAGTGTATATGTTGTTTCGGTTTTTTTGCGGGTAACGAACCATTCAATGGCTATCGCAAGCAGCAATACAGGGATGAATAGGGCGGTAATATTGAGCATGTTGGGTTACTTTACCTTACAAAGCAGCACTTAATCCCCCTGTTTGTTTTTGCAATAAATGCCGGCGTTTTTATGAATGTTGCAATAAATGCAAATTATTAAGGGGTTTACGATGCTTCTCTTTGAATAGTTGCAGCTAATGTAACTAAATAGCTTGATGTTGCATCTATTGCAACTGTTTTATAAAGGAGTTGCAATGATTGCGCTTCGAATTGAGAAATTGTTTTAGGTTTAAACTTCTGTCATATGACTGAGGATTTCGTGAATGGTTTCTTGAATTCGGGAAGCCTTATTATTGAAATCTTCAGCGCTTTTCACCTCGAGAATGGCCCGACCTTTGGGCTTGCTATCAAAGTGATGTGCTGGCAATTGGTCTGTATATGGATGATGGAAGATGAGCAATAGCGCATCTTTTCTACTAAAATTAAAAGTAAGAAAGTCTTCACCAGCATAGTAGCTTGGTGCATTCCATTTGATCCTCTCTTGAATTTTGGGATTCGTTTTTTTAATAAATACGCGTATGGTATTGCAGAGTTCAGTTAATGGATGGTTTAATGCATCCATAAATTCTTCAACAGTAGGGGTGATTTTTTTGACATCTTGCCAATCCTAAATACTTCGGTAAGTTTAGCTAAAAAGGCGCATGGCTGCGCCGAGCAGCTCAAATATATTCGGTAACTTAGTGAGAAAATAGCCTTATTTGATAGTTGAGATGCCACCATCTACAT
>Ga0315908_10001557_pt1 | contig 17154 bp, 16 predicted proteins | sample LakEriMetagenome_12_FD_203520 | JGI IMG/M metagenome (GOLD analysis project Ga0315908, IMG submission 203520) | Freshwater fungal communities from buoy surface, Lake Erie, Ohio, United States - Buoy 4 MA124 | ecosystem: Environmental > Aquatic > Freshwater > Lake > Lake biofilm | place: USA... | reverse complement strand
CACCCAGAAGAAGATTTTATACGCAGAGCAATACAAAGCCTTATTCGAGAAGTGAAGCGAAATGCGAATTTCACCCTGATTTCTTTTGCTGTTAATCACGAGTCGAAGGAATTTTCACGAATTCTGATCGAACTCGGTATGCGAGCAATCGATAAAAAGATTTATTTCATAGCAAAGGGTCCTATTGCTGAGCGTGTAACCGATTGGGGTAACTGGTGGATGTTTCGCAGTGATATTGATACATGGTAATGAAACAAGCTCTTTTTAAATTAATCAAGTCATTCCTTGGAAATGCCGAGTATGGTCTTCGCCCATGGAATTATGCAAGCGATGAATTGCTTGTGTTATGCATGCACTCCACTCCGCAGGAAAGAGCAGGTCAATTTTCTCGACTGCTTGACTTTTTGTTCACGCATTTCAGCGTGCTTAATCCGGATCAGTTGGATGATTATTTCACGGGAAAGTTGAATGCAGGACCCTATATTTTATTCACTTTCGATGATGGGCTGAAGAATAATCTGATGGCGGCCGAATTGCTCGAGAGGCGCGATGCACGTGCTATTTTCTTCATTGTCCCGGATTTTATAGAGGCGGTAAATCCGCGCGATTACTATCGCGGTCATATTCGTCAAATTATCGATTCGAAAGTGGATCATGAGCCGGAGGATTTTACTCCCATGACGGTGGCTGAATTGAGTGTTCTCAGAGAAAAAGGCCACTTCGTAGAGTCGCACACAATGTCGCATTTACTGAGAAGTAACAGTCGAGATATAGATGTTGAGCGAGAAGTGATACAGAGCAAGAAGTGGATTGCGGACAAGCTTAAGGATTCCGCAAGGATATTCTGTTCGCCGATACAAACGAATTTTTCAGTGAATGCTTCAGCCAAGCGCTTGATTGAAAAAGAGTATGATTATCATTTTACTACGTTTCCAGGCTTCCATTCAGGCAATCGGAATCCACAGTTGGTATTTCGGCGAAACATAGAGGTGCACTGGTCTTTAAGCCAAATTAAGTATGCCCTGGGGAAAGCTGACCTTTCGAGGTGGAAGGACGAAATTGCTCGATTTCGGCAGCTTTGACGTTAGCTCGTTTGATTACCATAGCCGCTCTGTTCTGAACAGAAAGATAGTAGTGTAGCCAAAGGAAAAGTGGGAAGCCATTCAAGAAGTAATGACCTTGGCGTATCAGGTAAATGAGTATAATGATAGCGAGACCATTGGACATAACCCATGTTTCATCGTCAATAGCTCTTGGTTTTAATATCCAACTGCGGAAGAGTAGCAGAATCATAACTGTTAAGCCATAGACACCTGTTTCCGACATCAGACGAAGAAACATGGAGTTTGCATCCATCTTGTTGAAGTCAATTTGAACAGCTCCCTCTTCTTGCGTGAGGGTATATTTATCAAATGCAGTAGGGTGGCCCCCTAAACCGGTTCCGAAAACAGGGTGTCTCTGAAAGTTTTCCCAAGCAACGTGAGAGTTGTTGTAGAGTACGAAGCTGCTGCCGTGAATATCGTAGTCGTAGATGTTATCTGTAGAATAAATCTCAATTGTACCGTCCCAGCGATCACGGAATTCAGGCACGTTCTTGTATGAATAACTAATCGTCACAATAAGAAGCGGTACGAATATCATGGCGTATCGAAGGGTTCCAAGATTGATAAGCATGAGAATAATGGTGAGGAATATTGCAAGAATTCCAAGACTAGAAAATGAAAGAGGGTATATGATTGCGATAACAACACTCTGGAATTTGCTAATGAAGACCGTATTGCGCTGAAAAAGATTGAAGACCGCGGTGAAAAACGCAGGAGAAATTGTTGCCGCGAAATAAGCAGGCTCGGAGAACACGGAGCTCATTCGCACGCCCAATCCACCGAAACTGGGATTCCATTTATTGAATATCCATAAAAAGTTATATCCGGGTTTAAAGCCTATTTGGAAGGAAATCAATTGAACCAAACCAATAAGAGTAACGAAATAAGCCGATATGAGATAAAGTCTGAATAGCTCTTTCAAGTCAAAATCATAACTCTGCACTACATAATGGTAGAAAAGACAGGACGAGAAGAACCCGATGAAGATTTTGAAAAATTGCTGAAAGTTATTGTCACCAGTCATGCAGAAAATGATGCCCGAAAAAAGCAGCGGCATAAAAACCAACACAGGCCATTTCGGAATACCGAATTTGGCAAAGAAGAAAGGCATGTATAGAATGAAAATCAGATAAGCCAGATAAAACTCAAACGGCACCTTGAAGAACACGTATGAGAACGCGTACAAGCTGGCGAAAATGAGAAATATGGAAAACTTCCTGAACATAGTTAATCACGAGCGTCATCACCGCTGATTACGGTGGTGAAGGTACGCTTCTTTCGGATAAAAGGATACTCAAGAAAATGATAACTGAGAGCAGATACTCCAAGCGTCAGTGGGATGGAGAATGCATAGAGCAGTGCGCTGTGCCAACCTTCTAGTCTCAGAGGGAAATCCAGCCAATAATCGAGCACATGAAAAACGAATGCGATGCAGATGAGATGATACATGTATATACCGTAGGATATTTTACCTAAGTAATTGAGTATCGGTCCCTGCAATCGGTATACGCAAGCTGGGTTTGTAGCAACATTCAGTATGATGATCAAAAAGGGTATACTAAAAAATAAATAGAGCGCAGAGTATAGTTTGACGGGCGTTAACAGTACAATCGCCGGAATGGTGGCGAGTGCGAGCCATTGAATGGCTTTATGATAAAGCACCTTTAGCAATTGGTCGCGCCGGTAGAACACCCATCCAGCACCAATACCTCCAATCGCCATAGCTTCGAATTTGAGCGAACCCACAAAGCGTTTGAAAGTTTCAACAGGAGAAAAAACCATCAGGTCGGGATTGGGCGGAGGCCCGGGAAAGAAAATACGAATGACAATAAGTGAGATGATTTTAAATGCCAATACTCCAATCAGAAAAGCCCAGAGTGTGCGCATGGGTTTTTTACTGAACTTAAGCAATAGCGGCCACAAGAGGTAAAATTGCTCTTCTACGCCGATGCTCCACAAATGCCCCAGGTTAGGCACGGCTTCCATCACAAAAGCAAAACTGAGATTCGGAAGAAGGAATATGTAGGAAAAAAGATTGAGCCAATAGTGTTTAAAGAATTCATCTTCCTGCGAGATGACTTCAAATAGCGGAATGTGATGCAAGACCAAAAAACCGAGAATAACCAAAAAGTAATACAACGGCCAAATGCGTAGAATTCGTCGCATGTAGAATTTCTTGACTTCTACCGTATTACTTACTTTTTTTTCTTCTAGCAACAAGTACGTGATGAGGAAGCCGCTGAGCACAAAGAAAAATATAACACCTATATAGCCTCCAAATGTGACAAAAGGGCTTATCCAGTGAATCGGTTGAGGTGGTCCTTCGCGAAAAATAGAAGTGAGAGCATTTCCCTGTATCCAGGTGTCAATTTTTAGCCAAAACCGATCACCGTGCAGCATTACTTTTTTCGTAAACTCAACATGCGTTATCATCACTGCCATCGCAGCGAAAAAACGCAGAGCGTTGAGTCCGGGAAAATAGGTCTTGGTCATTGGCTGTGCGAATTTAATGGGCTTGGCAGAACTTACCAATCGATTCGGAAGTTCTGCGAGCTATGTGGTCCCAGGTAAACATGTTGATGCGTTCTAGCGAGGCTTGCTGTTTAAGGTAAATCTCTTCCGGTTTTGAATGAAGGATGGACAGCAGGGTATCGGAAAGCTGTTGAATGTTTCCGGGTTCTATTAGCCAGCCGTTATACTGATCGACGACCGACTCAACAGCGCCGACGGGAGTAGCTAATATGGCCAGTCCGCGAGCCATCCCCTCCATAATCACATTTGGCATTCCCTCGGAATGAGAAGGCGCCACCAACACTTGGCATTGGTCTAGAATTTCCTGTATTTGTTTTGCGTCACGTAATGCGCCGTAATAGTTGACGTGTGCAAGTTTCAATTGGGCGCTCGATGGAATGGGTCCGATAAAATGAAAATGGAATAGATCGCCCGGAAGCAGAGCAATTGCTTTGTGCAATTCCTCAATCCCTTTTCTTCGTTCATTGCGTCCAATAAAACAGAAATGTACTTTATCCGAGGATTTTGCGGGCGAAGAGCCGGAAATCCAAGTTGAATCAATACCCGTAGGAATCTCAATAATATGCTGACGACCTACTCCGAGAGATTCTATGAGCGAAGTAATTTTTCCTCCATAGGAAAAGACCACATCCGCATGGAGGTTATTCCATTTTACTGGGGAAGAAAGCAGTCTGTTTTCAAGACGCATGCGGAAACCCACCGGTGACTGAAACATTTCATATCCGTGAAACTTCACCCCCACGGGTGGCATGCGAACGCCACGTTTTTTTTGCTCCAGAAAATACCAGGCTGTAAAACCCTTGGCATAAATGAAGTCAAATTCCGCCAATCGAGATTCAATGCGCTTGTATATCATGCGCGAGAAGAGGTAAGATTCCTTCAAATAATGACCGGGATACCACGAAGGTGCCGGAAAGCGAAGACAAATGGATTCCAGATTTTGCATGGCATCATGACCGAACTGAGAAATTAAATCTTCTCGCTCCGGTAATTTATTATTTCCGGTTACGCAGTGAAAAAGCGTAATTCGATGACCTTGCAAAGCCAACTGACGCGCGAGGTTGTAGCTATGCCTCTGCATGCCCCCAATTACGAAAGGTGTAATGCCGTCGGTTGTAATCAGAATATTCATTGACAGGAAGCCAGTATTTGTTGCGCTACACGAGTCCAGGTGTGCTCGCGCATCACCTTTTCATGAAATGTCATGGCCATGCGCTTGCGATTCTCCGGATGGTGCAGCATTGTACGCATACTGTTGGTGAGTTCTTCTTGATTTGCTTCAATTAGAAGCCCATCCTTTTCGTGTTGCATTACGTCAAGCACAGGAACAACATGTGGCGCGATGATAGCCTTGTTCATAGCGCCATATTCAAATATTTTCACCGGAGAGCCATACCAGTTGCTTCTTGCCATGATGGTGATGTGCATGACGTCCAAATAATCATAAACACTATTGTGCGGAACATTACCGGTAAAATAAATTTTATTTTCGAGTTTCAGATCTTGCACTCGCTGTTGAAGTTTGGGTAGAATTTCACCGCTTCCGACAATGAGCATTCTAGCGTTGGCTGACTCTTTTTCTATAGCAGCAAAAGATTCAATCATGATGTCGACACCATGATAAGGGAAGATAGAGCCGACAAATCCAAACACCGTGTGAGAATCGTTGATTCCGAATTTGCTTCTTATTTCTGATTGTCGAATAGGGTTTGCTTGTATATGAGCAGGATTTACCGCATTAGCAACAACAAGGATTTGGTCCGGGTTCACCTTAGTCTTCTCAAGCAGATAGTTTTTCATAGCGCTCGAAACGACGATAGTTCGGTAAGCGCTCAGCACTTGTGTTTTTTCATGTCGAGTACCAATAAACTGCAGCAGGCTTTTGCCTTGCATTTCGGCTTTTTCTTCCGGGTACGGAGCATTCATTTCGACTGCATAGCGAATACCAAGCTTCTTGGCTGAGCGCATGCCTGCTCCCATGCCGTAACAGCTGCGTTCATAAATGAGATCAGGCATTTCTTTTTCAAGAAATGCAGTCAATCGTATTTCTATTTGTCGATCGAGCCGGATCATTTGGAGATCTCTCAGGGTTTCCCAAATAAAAGTCGGAATTAGTTTCTTCCATGGTCTTCTTTTAAAGTGAATCGTACTTGCAACCGTTTCGATTTTTTCTCCACCTTCTATAAAGCGAATCACTTGGTGACCTTGGGCCTCAAAACCGGCAATCACCTCACGGATATGTGTTCCCGGTCCGCTTGGTGCAGATAGGTTGATATGCGGGTGTGGACTGAAGTAGAGAATTTTCATGACAGCAATGCTATAACCTGATCGGCTCGACTAGCGGCAGTATGCGTTTCGATTGGAAAGGTAGCGTTGAAGTTATTTTGGTTGAATTGCCCCTTGAAAAATGACAGTAAAATATCTTCGGGTTGTTGTGAATGAACACCCAGATGATTTGACTCAATGAAATCGGTTACTTCACCTGAGGGAGCGATGATCAGCATGGGTTTTCTTAGCGGGAGGTATTCAAAAAACTTCGTTGTGCGTTCATCTTTTTTGTTTTCTGGAAGTACGATGAGCAATGCATCAGCACTGCCCATGATGGCAAATATTTCTTTTCCTACAGGAGTATGCAAATGAACGCTCTTCATGTTGGAAATGTCGGCCGGCATTTTTGCTTGAGTGTATATATCGAATCGAACGTTGATTTGAGGCGATAGTTTTTGTTCGAGTGACTCGAAGATGCGTTGAAATAGTTTCCATTGTGCCTCACTTCCCACGTAAATGTCGCCGGCATAAACAACGCGAAAAATATCGGATGGAGTTTTATTCGTCGCGTTAAAAACGAAATCTTCACTGTCGAAAAAATGAGGCAGCGTCACAAATCTTGGCTGTCGATTGCAGCGCTCATCGCTCCACGTTTTCAGTTCCTCGGACAAGTACTCATAAGGAGTTGTAACGACATCAGCCTGCTCGAATACGAATTTTTGCTTACGTATCTCAGCGTTCATTCGCGAGCTTTTCAAGGCAGCCATACCATAGTTTTTTGCGGTAAGCCACGGATCTCTGTAATCAACCAGCAATCGGACGTGAGGGAAATCGATTTTCAGTTGAGCAGCGTATACCAACAGATTCCAAGGAGCACCGGTTGCCACAATCGCGTCGATTTTTTCTGTCTGAAGTATGTTTCGGCAAATAGGAAAAAGTGTTTTTTGCCAACCGATAGATTGGTCATAGATGGTTCCTTTTTCACGCCATTGCATGATGTGCTTCTGGGTATGAAATTTAATTTTTCCAAACCAACCTTGCTTCGGATGAGAGAGTGAGCGAGGGTATTTCCTTGCTGCACTATGTATCCGAATCTTGGCGTGCTGAACATCTTTTTCCCACGTCGAATGCAGATGCGATTCGGGCAGCTCAGCTTTGACAACATGAATACGATTGCCTTTCACGGCAAGATATTTTGCAAGCTTTGCCCACCGCCTGCCGCCTATGCCGGGGTTGGGCGGGAAGTCATAATTGATGAGCAGAATATTCATGATTTCTTCAAGGTTCGGGATAAGATTCCAGGCGATAATTAATCAACTCTGTTTCAGCAAAAAAAGTTTCGGCATCCATATTGCCGAATCGGCTAATCATTCCCTCCAGTTCTTCTTCTGTTTTAAAACAAATAGCGTTCAAATTACTTTGATTCATAGGGAACTCGAAAATGAACATGTTTCCGATGAGGGTTTTATATCCGCTGTACAATCGCTCGTATAAAATTGTGCTGAATGCGGCTATCGCAATTTCAGCTTTCGCAAAATGCTGCGATGTGCCACCCGGCTGAGTGAAAATTTCAAATGAATCGTGTCCAATACAGGCTCGATAGTGCGCCATCATCTCTGCCTTGAATTCGGGCCTCAATTCACGAGGGTGAGGAAATACTCTAACCTTAAGCAAAGGGTTCTTCTTTGTCAAATTACCAAGCATGCCCAGAATGGCTTCTTCCGCATCGCCAATTCTGCCGCCATAGTCAGATTGTTTTTCTGCTTTCCGAACCCACTCACCGTGGCTGTAAAAACCAATCGTGTTGTTTTCTTCCCACTTCTGATTGCTCTTGTATCTGGAATAATACATGTGCGCTTTTTCGGGTGGCCACATGTGATAATGACCTATTCGAATGGTGGAATTGAATTTTCTCAATTCTTCTAGGTGGTAAGGCGTGCTGAGTGCAATGAAATCGGCAAGCAGTATTTTATGATGTGTTGCAAGTGGGCCCGATGATGGAATTTTGAAAACACCGATTTGATTTTCCCTGAAAAGCAGATACATGAAATTACTATCGACTTCATAGGGCAGAAAATCATAGACCATTTGTATGCGATTTCTCTTCGCAAATTGAAGTGTTAATGCGATTTCAGGAATTTCCGCAATCGTTAGCGCAAGGGCGCTTCTGTATTGGCTGAATATACATCGCATAGCCTGGCGAAAAGCAAAAGGAAACCAAGCGAAAATCGGCAGCCACTTACCATAATCTCCAAGCGACATATGGTCGCGGTCGATGTAAGTATGTATGGAGGTTTTACCCGAACGTGAAATATACTGAATGATATCGTCGGAGTTTTTGGTGCTACTGATAACTAACGACGATGAATGAAGGTCTACAGGTGTTTTGCCAACTTTGCTAATGAGCATCCTTCTCAGTGTCCGCACCAATAAACGAAATCCGATGAAACGATCTTGTTTATCAGAATCGAGGAGGCGATAAGAAGGGTATTCGAATAAGCAAACGGAGGCAAGGTACTCGTGAGAATTTTTCTCATCAGCAGTCCATGCCTTTTCTACCTCATAATATTTTCGAATGACGCTTCTCAGCTCATTTGTCATAGCCCAGTACTTTCCGAATACGTTCGAATTCGAATGCCGTGTTTTTGATCTCCATGAGGTCGTTCATATCCATGCTCCCCAGGTGCGCTTTTTCTGTTTCGTATTGAAAAGATTTGCGCAATGTGAAATGTTTCTCAAGGTATTGAGCACCGTGTGCTGCTGCGAAAAGTGCACCCGCATTGCCCAATGTATGATCGCTGATACCATGGAAAATGGATTTCCCGAAGTCAGGCATGGAAAATTCGTCAACACGTGTTGGGTATTTCACAACGCAGTAGAGGTAGATCGCATGGTCATGCTTCTCTATCTCATCGGGATTTGTGTCCGATGGAATGCTCACGAATGTTGGTTTTTTATGGCTCATAATTGCCGCAGTCAACTCGGGGAACTCCTTGTGCATGCGCGCTGCGACTTTCAAGTAAGGAAGGTCTAATTCTAAACACCAATCCAGTCTGTCCATTGTAAAGGGTGTTGCGAAAAGAGGAATGCCAATGGTATTGGCATAATCACGCAAGCGCTTTAGTCCGTCCTTACTCAACTCAAGATAGGCGCGCTCTGCACCAAACTGAGTGGCCGTGTAAAGTTGGACTTTGATTGCATCGGCGCCGGCAAGCTTACTTTGAAGAATCATTTGTTCGGCTACTGCCAAGCTGCCGCCGTGTTGAGGGAAAATTTCAGAAATAACAAACATAGTAGGACAGGTTTGATTGAGGTTGGTCAAAAGTAAGTGATTTGTCATCAAACGCGAGAATGTGTATTTCCTTAATCGTGGGCACTGCGATGCGTGTATCTTTACATTCGCAATCTCAACCTTATTACCATGTCTACCGACATCAAGATTAAAACCTTAGCATCAGAGAAGGAGCTTAACGGAAGAGCCAAAGCGGCTGCTGCAATGCGCAATTGTCCTATACCCGATAATGAAATATTGGCCAACGCCGGGCTGTTTCTAAAGCGTCAGGAATTGACGAAGCATCTATTCTTCGCTGAGCTTTACCAAAAGCATATTCTTCCTGTGCACGGAGTCATGATGGAGTTTGGTGTTCGATGGGGGCAGAACCTGGTCACGTTGAGTAATCTCAGAGGATTATTGGAGCCGTTTAATCACAATCGTAAATTGATTGGTTTTGATACGTTTGAAGGATTTCCTGTTCTGTCCGGCAAGGACGGAGAGCATGAGATTATCGCCAGTGGCTCTCTTTCCGTTACCAAAGGTTACGAGAATTATCTTCAGGAATTGCTCGACTTCCATGAAGGCGAAAGCCCGCTCAATCACATAAAGAAAACATCGCTTCGAAAGGGGAATGCAATTGTTGAATTAGAACAGTATCTAAACGAGCATCCGGAAACAATCATAGCATTCGCCTGGTTCGACATGACGCTTTATGAACCTACCTATAAGTGTTTGCAGCTCATAAAGCCATTCGTCACGAAGGGAACCGTTATTGGTTTTGACGAACTAAACGACAAGGAGTTTCCGGGAGAAACCGTTGCGGTTCGCGAAGCACTTGGATTGAATAACGTGCGTATCGAACGCAATAGATTCAGCGGTGCACAGTCATATGTTGTTATCGATTAATGATTGCCATGCATCCTCATCAGGAATCGGTAGACAAGTGTAATTTCTGCGGCTCAGGGTCATTTCGTGTAATGCATCACTTTGAAAAGGATTTTTATCCCCATGCTGCTTACGTCACGTTTCCTTGGGATGGAAATCATAGCGCTGAACTAACTATCGTGCAGTGTTCAGGGTGTGGATTAGTTTACCAGAACCCGCGTTTCAAAGCTGACCACCTTGGCGAAGTCTACACAGTGATGGATGCCAAGCCTATCGATTTAAATAAGGCTGTAGCACAGCACAAGTTCAAACCGCTTCTTGACCTGATAAGAAAAAACGCACCTCATGCAGATGGGTCTTCACCGGTGAGCCTGGATATTGGCACCCGTTACGGTCTTCTGCCTGAAGTTTTGCGAAGGGAGGGTTTTAATGCTTTCGGTATCGAATTCAACGCTTCGTGCGTTGAGGCGGCCAAAGTAAGCGGATTCAAAAATGTTTTTCAGGGCACCATTGAAAGTCTACCCGAATGGATGACTCAACAGAAATTGAGGAGAATTGAATTAATCACGATGACAGATGTGATTGAGCATTTGCTCGACCCTATGGCGGACCTGAATTTGTTGGCAAAGTATCAGGAGAAGGGCGATCATATGGTCATACAAACCATTGATGTTTCTTCCTGGGGGCATCGCCTTTTTGGAAAGTGGTGGTATCATTTCCATGCTCAGCATACCTACTATTTCGATATTCCGATGTTGCGCAAATACTACGATAGTGTCGGCTATGATGTGGTGGATGTCTTAAAGGTCAAGCCTCTAAATAATTTGACCTTACTGCCCGGTGTATGGAAGGCTGCTCTGCGTCATAAATCGAAAAGAAGAGACGCACAACAAGGAAAAATTCCTGCAGAGAAAATTTGGTATGCTGCCGACAAGCCCACCTTATTTGATATTATCACAATAGTTGCCAGAAAGCGCTAGCTCCCCAGTTTCTCTAGGTCTTCGGCGGTATGCACATCTAAATTAGGTGCCACTATAAATCCGCAATGCGCACTCAGAAATTCATTGAAAAGAGCGTGATAGCGAACAAGACGGAATGCTGCATTTTGTACACCATTGCTATCTGTACTCATCACTTCCCACAGATTGTGTTCAATCATTAAATCATATGCATCCTGCAGTTGGCTGCTTGTTATTTGAGGCGAATTTGCTTGTGCCACAATTACAATATCATTGCGCTCCATCATCCCTACTTCAGGTGCGTTGACAGCCTGCCGGATGGCAATAATCTTGGGTGTTGCGTCGTCAGCAAGGTTTGCCGGTCGAAGGAGTTGCTTTGCGCCAAAGGCTTCGGCAGTTTCTAGAATTTCGGCGTCGTCGCTGCTCACGAAAATATCGTCTATAAAGGGACACTGCTTGCAAGCATCAATGGTATATCCAATGAGCGGCTTTCCTTTGAACGGATAAATGTTTTTCTTTGGAAGCCTTTTGGAGCCTCCTCGGGCAGGAATGATGGCAATGGTTCTCATAAGTGATTGAGGAGGTCGTTGGTTATGACTTCTGCCCCGTTTGAAGCTATTTGATGCTCGTTCATCATACTCTGAATCATCTTGTATTCATGCTTTAAGAATGAAGGCAGGTAATACCCCAAGCCACTTTCAAAAGTTTGCATGGATATGAATGATCCGAGATGTTGCTTTTTCAAAAGCAGAATATTCTCGTTCATTTCAGGGTTCATGGCTTCTCCGATAAGCAACATGGGCGTCCTTAAACCGATGCACTCCGAAATAGTGTTGAATCCCGCACGACCAATAACCAAATCCATATTAGCTACATAATCGACCATAAGTGAGTCTTGTGGAATGTGTCGCACGTTGGCTTGATCAGATTCAAACTTGGAGGAAACAAAGAACAGATAATCATCGAGTGGCGCAACGCTTAGGAGAGCTTTCCGGATTGATTCACTCAATACTCCCGCACCGCTATCCATAATGAGCACTTTGAATTTGCCCCCCTCGTCGACCTCTTTGTGATCGATTTTGCTGTGCAAAATGAGAGGCACTTCCATGGCTTTTCCCTTGTAATGATGAATAATTTCTTCCGGAGTGAATGGAGGAAAATAGAGTCGCGTGGCTTGTTCAGCCATCGCCATGAAGTGACGTATTACTTCAGTATGAACGGGAGGCGGATAAAGCTTAGAAAAAAACCAGTCCCAGGTGAAATGAGCAACACCAAATGTTTTTACACCCATTCGCTTCCCGATGGGGAAGGCTTCGTAAACGAAATCGCTCAATATGGCATCATAGGAAAAGTCATTGCACTCCGATTCAATAAATCGGCTGGATTGTTCAATGTAGTTTTCATATCGCAGCGCAATTTTGTCAAGGTCGGGGGATCCATTCGGTTTTTTATCCCACTGAATGTTATTGAATCGTTTGATGAGGTTAGCCCCCGGTATGTAATTTCCTGCCGCTTCAATATGAGCCTGAGTTTGCAGGGTTAATTCCAGCGGTTGCACTTTTTCGCGCAGCACCTCTACAATAGCGCGCTGCCGCACAATATGACCAAAACCTTCATCAGATAGGTATACTTTAAAATGCATAGAGTGAACCGTGGTTAGACAAATGTACGTGCTTATGGGTTGGAAATACTTATGCACTGCTCAGTCAATAGATTGCCTTGAAGCCCATCCTTCAAATGATAGATTTGCAGGCCTGGTCTTTTCTGAGCTAGAATTCTTGCCACCGCGTAGGATTGAACACCGTGGTTGCAATAGAGAAATACGGACCTCCCGTCAATCAGATTATTGAGCCATTGGTTTAAGTCGCCCGCGGGCAGGCAAATTCCCCCAATATTGTATTCTTCATGCTCGAAACCTTCGCGAACATCGATGATGTCTAGCGAAGTATTCGTTTGGATCATTGTGTTGAACTCGGATAATTCGATTGCATGAATATGTGTCGAATTCATCCTTCGCGATTCCGGTGCAATCTGAACGGATAGTGTTTCATGAAGAAGCCCGTCGTAGCGAATTAGACGGCCATCTGCACGACAGTTGCCGATAGCGATGTATTGGATGATGGATGTTGCCATCATGCTTCCGATTATGCCTGCAACCGGACCCAGAACACCTTCTTCTTCACAGGATCCGCCAAGAGATGATGTAGGAGGTGACGGATAGATATCAGAGTATCGTGTGCCTGACGTTGCGTGAAAGAGCGAAATCTGACCTTCTGTGCGGTGAACAGCTCCAAACATGACCGGTATTTTTAAAGCCGACGCCCGTTCATCAATGCCATAGCGCGCAGCTATATTGTCGGTGCAATCGGCAATCATGCAGACCTCGGCGGGAATTGCATCCGGGTCTGTTTCGTTAAAACGTGCTAGTCTAAAGTCAACCAAAAGTTCGGGGTAAAGGTTTTTCAGCTTGATTGCGGCGGCTTCAGCCTTGAATTTTCCGCAGTCCTCTGCGCCAAAAAGCAATTGACGATGAATATTGTGAAGTTCGACGCAATCAAAATCCACTAGCGTTAGTTTACCAATGCCGGCGGCGGCTAAATAGGCGGCAACAGGATTGCCAAGGCCACCCATGCCGATGATAAGAACGTGGGCGTTTTTTAGCAATTGCTGTTGAGCCTCCCCGAACCCGGGCAGACGTAATTGCCTGCTGAACTGATTCTTTTCTAGATCGCTTAGCATAAAGAGCGCTATACCTTGATTGTATCGGCAAAGTAACTCGAATACCGGTCTTAGTGAGTGTACATGAAGTTTTTGGTTACGCCGAACACTCTTTTCCATAGACTTAAGTGCCAATGGATCAAAACATTACAGGCTAATATGTGTTGAGGATAAAAAAAACTTGGCAATCCCTCAAAAAAACATACTTTTGCCCCGTTTTAAACCAATTAATACCTTTAAAAAATGTCAGACGTAGCAAAGAAAGTGACCGCCATTATCGTTGACAAACTTGGCGTTGAAGAAGCAGAAGTAACCCGCGAGGCAAGCTTCACCAACGATTTGGGTGCGGACTCTTTGGATACCGTGGAGTTAATCATGGAATTCGAAAAGGAATTCAACATTGCCATTCCCGACGACCAGGCCGAGAAAATCGCCACCGTTGGTCAGGCGATAGACTACATCGAAGGCAACGCGAAGTAATTCACGTTTAAATACTAGTTAGTTATGCAGCTCAAGAGGGTCGTTATTACAGGTCTTGGAGCGCTGACGCCGCTTGGCAATAATCTCAACGATTATTGGAACGGGCTTGTCAATGGGGTAAGCGGGGCTAACCTGATTACCCGCTTTGACGCGTCTAAATTCAAGACACAATTCGCTTGCGAACTAAAAAACTTTAACGTCGAAGATCACATCGACCGCAAAGAGGCAAGGCGCATGGATCCTTACACTCACTATGCTCTTGTTGTGGCTAAAGAGGCCATTCATGATGCGGGTATGGATCTCGAGAAAATCAATAAAGACCGTGTTGGTGTTATTTGGGGTTCCGGCATAGGTGGATTGCTTACTTTCCAGGAAGAATGTGTAGCCTATGCAAAGGGCGATGGAACCCCCCGTTTCAATCCATTCTTCATTCCCAAAATGATTGCTGATATAGCTTCTGGCCATATCTCAATCAATTATGGCTTTCGCGGGCCCAACTATACAACCACTTCAGCTTGTGCCTCATCAAATAACGCGATGATTGACGCCTTCAACTATATACGGTTAGGCAAGTCAGATATCATCGTTACGGGAGGCTCAGAAGCGGCAGTTACAGAGGCCGGTGTAGGTGGTTTTAACGCCTGCAAGGCTCTTTCCGAAAACAACGAAAACTACCAAACAGCATCTCGTCCATTCGACGTAACACGCGATGGTTTTGTGCTCGGCGAAGGAGCCGGTTGTTTGATTCTTGAGGAATATGAGCACGCCAAAGCCCGCGGTGCCAAAATCTATTGTGAAGTGATGGGCGGAGGGCTTAGCGCCGATGCCTATCATATTACGGCACCTCATCCTGAAGGTCTTGGTGCGAAACTAGTGATGCGTCATGCTTTGGAAGACGCGGGTATGAAACCCGAGGATATCGATTACATCAATGTTCACGGAACATCTACACCCCTTGGCGACGTCCAAGAAGCAAGAGCCATTCAAAGTGTATTCGGTGAGCATGCTTATAATGTCAATATTTCGAGTACGAAATCGATGACAGGACACCTATTGGGTGCTGCCGGAGCTATTGAGGCAATAGCTTCGATTATGGCCATCAAGCACGGTATTATTCCTCCAACTATCAACTTTGTAAACACCGATCCGGAGCTCGATCCCAAGTTGAATTTCACATTCAATAAGGCACAACACCGCACGGTAAATATTGCCATGAGCAACACGTTTGGTTTCGGTGGTCACAACACTTCTGCTATTTTCAGAAAGCTGGAATGAGTTGGCTGAGCTCGCTTTTTAAGCGCAAAAAGATTAACCGAGAAATTCAGGCCTTCGTAAAGAAGGCCTTTGGTTTTTCTCCCTCTGATACCACTATCTACGAGCAAGCTCTCCGCCATAGCTCGGCTGCAACGAAAATTCGGCCCGGCTTGAAAAATAGCAACGAGCGACTTGAATTTTTAGGCGATGCCATAATCGACTCAGTTGTGGCGCACTACCTCTACACAAAGTATCCAATGTTGCCTGAAGGTGAACTTACTAAGATGAAAAGTAAAGTGGTTCGCCGGGAAAACTTAAACATGATTGGTTACACATTGCGCATACATGAATTACTTCACTTGAATCTGGGTAAGCAGGATATGCACGATTCGATTGTAGGTAATGCTTTGGAAGCCATTGTAGGTGCTGTTTATCTGGACCGTGGCTTCAACACTACGCGTGACATAGTATTGCGCTTGCTTAAGCAGCATGGTCTTGATACCCGAGTTCATGATGATATCGATTACAAGAGCAAACTGCATGAGTGGTGTCAGAAGAATAAGCGAAGCCTTCAGTTCAAGGTAGTTGCTCATCGCAACGAAGGTGGAGCCAGTTATTACAAAGTTTCGTTACTTATTGACGACCAGGAATATGGAGTAGGAGAAGGTGGCGCGAAAAAATCGGCAGAGCAAAAGGCAGCCAGAAAAGCATGTGAAAAGATCTTCGATTCTAAATAGACGAATCGGTAGAATTCTTTTGATTCAGAACTAACTTAGAAACAAAATACGTAAGCTATGTATACCCGTTTTCAACAGCATCTCGCAGCAGAACTCAAAGCAATTGAAGAGGCAGGATTGTATAAGCGTGAACGCATCATAACATCGCCACAGGGTGCAGTTATAAAGACTTCTGATGGAAAGGAAGTCTTGAATTTTTGCGCCAATAACTATCTCGGTTTGTCTTCGCATCCGCTCGTTCTTGAAGCTTCCAAGCGCGCCATCGATACGCATGGATTTGGCATGAGCAGCGTGCGTTTTATCTGTGGCACACAGGACATACACAAAGAGCTCGAACGCAAAATAGCCGAGTTTTTGCACACGGAAGACACCATACTTTACGCAGCGGCATTTGATGCAAATGGTGGTGTGTTTGAGCCGTTACTCAATGAGCAAGATGCTATCATCAGTGATGCACTGAATCATGCGTCAATTATTGATGGCGTGCGTCTTTGTAAAGCCATGCGCTATCGTTACAACAACAACGATATGGCTGATCTTGAGAAACAGCTTCAGGCCGCTAATGAAGCCGGTGCCCGATTTAAGTTAATCGTGACCGATGGGGTGTTCTCGATGGACGGGTACGTTGCTCAACTGGATAAAATCTGTGATTTAGCAGATAGGTATGATGCTATGGTTATGGTGGATGAGTGCCATGCTACGGGATTCATCGGCAAAACCGGCAGAGGAACTATCGAGTTGAAGAATGTATTGGGTCGAGTCGATATTATTACCGGCACGTTAGGAAAGGCTCTTGGCGGTGCCATGGGTGGTTTTACTTCCGGCAGAAAGGAAATTATTGAACTATTGCGTCAGCGTTCACGCCCTTACCTTTTTTCGAATTCACTTGCTCCAAGCATTGTGGGTGCGAGCATTGCTGTGTTTGATTTATTGAGCAGCACAAC
>Ga0315908_10001554_pt1 | contig 17173 bp, 16 predicted proteins | sample LakEriMetagenome_12_FD_203520 | JGI IMG/M metagenome (GOLD analysis project Ga0315908, IMG submission 203520) | Freshwater fungal communities from buoy surface, Lake Erie, Ohio, United States - Buoy 4 MA124 | ecosystem: Environmental > Aquatic > Freshwater > Lake > Lake biofilm | place: USA... | reverse complement strand
CCGGTGGGCCGGTAGCACGAATATCCGAGAACAAAACTCAACTGACTCTGGTTTTGAACGGTTCCCCTTTTGAGATAGACAAAGATGATCGTCGTCTCGGGCTTGTTAAGGCACTAGCAACGACTCAAAACACCGCGGTTTCCTATGTCAATCTCGTCGGGGGTCAAGATGATTTGGTTTTTGACGGCGATAGCCTATTTGTGAATCCAGATGGCGAACTAGTTGCCAGGGGCCAACAGTTCAACGAAGACATCGTTTTGATTGACTTCGATGGCTCTTTCGGAACTTTGAGAAGTGAGCACGTTCAAAGCCGCGCCGATGATAACTGGCAGGTGTGGAATGCTCTGGTTCTCGGGCTGCGCGACTATGTTCGTAAAAATGGCTTCAAATCGGTTGTTCTCGGCCTGAGTGGAGGCATTGACTCGGCCGTTGTAGCCTGCATTGCCGCCGATTCGGTCGGTGGAGATAACGTTTTCGGTGTTTCAATGCCTTCGAAGTATTCGTCGGATCACTCAAAGGGCGACGCCGCAGTTTTGGCTGAGAACATTGGTTGCCACTACCAGACCGTGACTATCGAAAAGATGGTTGACGCTTTCGAGCAGCCTTTGGCTCTGGAGGGTTTGGCCAGCGAGAATTTGCAGGCTCGAATGCGCGGGGTGATACTCATGGCTCTGAGCAACTCATCCGGGCACCTGGTGCTAACCACAGGTAATAAAAGCGAGCTTGCTGTCGGCTACAGCACGATTTATGGCGATTCGGTTGGAGGTTTTGCTCCGATTAAGGATGTTGAGAAGTCTAAAGTTTGGGAGCTAGCCCGTTGGCGAAACGACTGGGCCATCGAAAATTCCCAGACTCCCCCGATTCCTGAGAACTCAATTGCGAAGGCCCCTTCCGCAGAGCTTCGCCCAAACCAAACCGATCAGGATTCCCTGCCGGACTACGCCATTCTTGATGCAATTTTGGACGCCTACATCGAACAGCGACTAGGAATCCTAGAAATTGTCGAGGCGGGTTTCGATAAAACAATCGTTGAGCAGGTTGTAGCACTTGTTGAAAAGGCCGAGTGGAAAAGACGCCAAGGAGCCATCGGACCTAAAATTACTGGGATGGCGTTCGGTCGCGATCGAAGACTTCCGATTACCAATAAATACAGAGGATAGAAAATGGCAGCAGATCGATTGATTTCATCCGGAGGTCCCTGGGAAGCCAAGATTGGTTATTCGCGTGCCGTAGTGGCAGGTGATTACGTTCACGTATCCGGAAGCACAGCAACAGTTGATGGTGAGTTGCAGCACGTCGGAGATGCCTACGGACAAACGCTAGTGACTTTGGAAACTGTTATCGCAGGAGCGTTGGCGCAGGTTGGCTACACCTTGGCAGACGTCGTGAGGACGCGTGTTTACCTCGCGAACGCCTTAGACATGGACAAAGTGGGCGAAGCTCACGGCAGAATCTTTGGCGAGATTCGCCCAGCGGCAACCATGCTGGCCGGAATTCAGTTCATAAACCCAGAAATGTTGGTTGAAATCGAAGTTGACGCTTGGAAGCGCAACTAGTGAAAGATCACGCACCGAGAATTGTTCGCACCTCTACCCTTCTCGAATTTAAGCAGCAGGGCCGGAAGATTGCCTGCCTAACCTCTTACGACTCAATTACTTCCGCGATTTTTGATCGAGCGGGAATTGATGTGATTTTGGTTGGAGATTCGGCTGCCAATACGGTGCTGGGTTACGAGTCCACGCTTCCGATAACCATCGATGAAATGATCCCGTTTGGGCGAGCAGTAGCCGGGGCCGCGAATCGCGCTCTAGTAGTTATCGACATGCCATTCGGAAGTTACGAAACCGGAGTAGCTGATTGTTTGGTTAATTCAATTCGTGTTATGAAAACCACCAATGCCGCCGCGGTCAAACTTGAAGGCGGCGTGAGAAGCGCTAGTCAAATTAGTGCGTTAGTAGACGCTGGAATACCGGTTATGGGTCACATCGGTTTCACTCCGCAGAGTGTCAATTCGCTCGGTGGCTTCAAGGTTCAGGGTCGAGGTGAGGGAGCAGAGCAACTTATGGAAGATGCTTTGGCGGTAGAAGCAGCCGGGGCCTTCGCAGTGGTTCTTGAGATGGTGCCGAGCGATTTGGCAAAAGAGATTAGTGCCCGCCTATCCATCCCGACAATTGGAATTGGAGCCGGAGCGGGAACAGACGGGCAAATTTTGGTCTGGCAAGATTTTGCTGGATTGAGCCAAGGGAAGTCTGCCAAGTTTGTCAAGCGATTTGCCGAACTGGGCGAAACTCTAGAAAACGCTGCTTCAAATTATCTAGAAGAAGTTCAGCAAGGTTCATTCCCCGCCAAAGAGCACGAGTTCGACTCCTAGTCCTGGTCTTCTTCATTCCATTTAGCTAACTTCGCAGCGAGAGACTCTAACGCCTTCGCCGCCTCCTCGCTCGTTGCGAAAGGGCCAACTCGGTAAACTGCCGAAGCCAATTTACCGAACTCAACCCGACCGGTCTTCAAATTGAACCAGAACTCCTCAGGAACACCCGTAGAGTCCAACGGCTGATTACTCAAGGCAACTCCTAAAATTGAGATTATGCCTAAGGATAACGTCGGTCACCTAATGATGGGCGAAGTCTCACCGAGGTTAGCCGTTCCCAAGGCTATTTCGACACCGGAATACGTGGGAAAGAGTGGGCCAACCAAGTTCACCGGTTCCGACGTGAAAACTCCTGATCAGATCGAGAAGATCAGGAATGCCGGCAGAATCGCGGCACGAGCCATAGAGATGCTTCGGGGAGAAGTAAGGCCAGGAATAACCACCGACGCTCTCGATAAGTTGGCGCACGAGTTCATTCTTGACAACGGAGCCTACCCCTCGACACTCGGCTACAGAGGGTACCCAAAATCAATTTGTTCTTCGGTAAACGAGGTTATTTGCCACGGCATTCCTGACAACACCGTTCTCGATAACGGCGACATCGTGAACATCGACATCACGGCCTACCTCGACGGATTTCATGGAGATTTGAACCACACTATTGAAGTGGGAGAAGTTTCCGAAGAAATCCACAATCTTGTTGAACGCACGCGAGAGGCATTGAATCGAGGGTTGATGGCTGTAGCCCCTGGGCGAGCAGTCAACACCATCGGGTTAGCAATTGAAAACTACGCCAAACGATTTGGTTACGGTGTGGTGCGAGACTTCACCGGTCACGGAGTGGGTGAAGCATTTCACTCCGGGCTGATCATTCCGCACTACGACAGCGCTCCCAACTACGCCACTGTCATGGAGGTTGGTATGGTTTTCACAATTGAGCCAATGCTAACTCTGGGCACTTTTCAATGGGACATGTGGAAAGACGGTTGGACTGTAACAACCAAAGACAAAAGTATTTCCGCTCAGTTTGAACACACCCTGGCCGTAACTGAAACCGGATTCGACCTACTCACGCTTCCCTAAACAAAGAAAGAATTATGACAAAAGTATCAGTTGGTATCGATATCGGAGGAACCGGCATAAAGGCGGCCCTAGTCGACGTTAAATTGGGTGAACTTGTAGGTGAGCGCCTACGCGTGGAGACTCCACCCGGCGGACGACCAGATGAAATTGCCAGGGTTGTCCGTTCACTTTTAGATAACTTGGACCCCAAGGGTCTAGCCAAGTCAGTCGGTATTTGCTTTCCCGCAGTCGTGCAGCACGGTGTCACTCTGTCTGCGGCGAATGTTTCAAAAGAATGGATTAACCTCGACGCCGACAAACTCTTCACCAAGGTGGTCGGGCGTGACGTGCACCTAATCAACGATGCCGATGCTGCGGGTGTGGCCGAAATGAAGTTCGGTGCTGGGCGCAAGGAAACCGGTCTAGCGATTTTGACCACCCTCGGAACTGGAATCGGCACCGCTCTTTTCATTAATGGTGAGCTGGTTCCTAATACCGAACTGGGTCACCTTGAGGTCGACGGAGTCGACTACGAAACCAAGGCCGCGTTTTCCGCCAAGGAGCGTGAAGAACTTAGCTGGGAACAATGGGCCGAGCGACTACAGCGTTACTACGCAAAGCTCGAGGCATTGTTCACACCAGATTTGTTCATAGTCGGTGGCGGAGTGTCGAAGGAACACGAATTGTTCTTGCCGCTCCTGAAACTGAAAACCAACATTGTTCCAGCGGTACTAAAAAATAATGCCGGCATAATTGGAGCCGCCCGCGTTGCCAGCAAAAACATTTGATTAGTGGATGGGTTGACCGATACGCCGGGTTCTGTCGTGAGCGATCATCTATCTACGATTGCCGTTACCGACAACCTCTAGCGGTCTACCCGAAAGCTCGGGCGAGTAGCCCTCAAACACTTTCTGTCTGACCTTGCTCCAAGTGAGGTTTACCTAGCCAATTCGGTCACCCAAATTGCTGGTGGTCTCTTACACCACCGTTTCACCCTTACCGTTTGCACGGCGGTCTGTTTTCTGTGGCACTGTCTTGCGAGTTGCCTCGAGTGGGTGTTACCCACCACTTCACTCTATGGAGCCCGGACGTTCCTCGTTATTACTAACGCGATCGCCTAGTCAACCCATCCACCTATAAGACTACCGAAATTGAGTCTAGAGATGACCGGTGAAATTAGTTGTGACCAACTCGGACTGGTCAGGACCCCAGTGTCGAACTATTGTCACAGAGCAGGGAGCCACCTGTGTTACCCAGTAACCGGCTGCCCCAGCTTCTAGAGCCAGCGACACAAAGCCGCGGATGGGCATAACGTGTGCAACCACAACAACTGTCTCTCCCGAGAATTTCTGGAGGATGTTTTGTCTGGCAACGCGAATTCTTGAATCGAATACCTCCAACGACTCTCCATTCGGAGGAGAGAGTTCCCAGGAACCTCGCCAGGCCGAGAACTGCTCTGGCCATAACTCATTCACCTGATCATTGGTCTGACCATCCCAATCGCCGAAGGAAATCTCTCGAAGGTTTTCTTCCACGGAAGTCTCAAGTCCCAATTTTTGGGAGATTATTTTCGCAGTGTCGCGAGTTCGATTCATTGGAGACGACACCACCGCGGTTGCGGCCGGAATGTGAGAAAAGACTCCACCCCGACCAAAACCTGAAACTAGCGAGGCCACAGCATTCGCGTCCGCATTTCCAAGTTCGGAAAGGTGCGGGTCATCTCCCCCGCCTCCAGAAATCTTGTGAGCTTCAGTGAGAGCGGTGCGACCGTGTCGAACCAAAATCAGTGTTGTCATCGGTTCGTTCACGTTACCGGGAGCCCGAAGCGAACTGGGTAGGACTGGGTTGTACTCTAATGAAGCGCTCGAAACCACTTCTCGAGTATCGATGTGACGAATCACATCTCTTTCCGAATCCATAGCCTCATTTGCTAAGGCGTCAGCCAAGGTGTTTTGCTCCCGAGGAATCCACGTCCAGGTAACGTCTTTACCAGCGATAAGCCTCTGAACCTCAATTCCGAGCACTTGCATATCTGGGTGCTTAATCTTCCAGTTACCCGACATCTGCTCGACAACTAACTTGCTGTCCATTCGAACGGTGACGCTCGCTGTTGGATTGTGTCGGAAGGCTTCGGTCAAGCCGGCAAGAACCGCCTTGTACTCGGCGACATTATTTGTGGCAACACCGCCAAACGTTGAAATTTCAGTAATAACCAAACCGGTTTCGGCATCGATTACCACAGCGCCCGATCCAGAAGGGCCAGGATTTCCCCGGCTCCCGCCGTCGGCTTCAACTACTAATTTTTGCTGCGTCATCGAATAATAAAGGCGTCACAGTTTGGGCAGGTTGGCAACGCTTCCTCGGGGAGAGACATCATGGCATCAAATTCAACTCCGTTTATAGCTAGTCGGCAGGCGGAACAATCCCTGCCCAGGGTTTGCCCTATCGGCACCCCTCGTTCGGCTTTACGGCGGTACGCTTCGTAAAGACTCGCGTTGATTTGACTCGCAACAGACTCCCGCTGAGCGGCCAATTCAGTGGCCTGACCGCCAAGTTTATTGACCTGATCCTGAACTTGACTCAGAAGAGTTTCCAGTTGTTCATTGACCGTCGAGCGCGTCGATGAAAGTTTGCTAATTGAATTGCCTGAGTCTTCGATTTCTTGCATCAGGTTGAGCTGGCTATCTTCGAGAAGCCGCTTTCGAGAAGCCAATGATTCCAACTCCGCCTCAACCGCTTTCAACTCACGTTCGGAGTTGACCGCCTTAGCTTTTAGCTGATCTTGAGCCACGCGCTGATCGACAAGATCTAGGTCGGCTAAAACCTTAGTCAGCTCACCCTGCAATCGCTCGAGATTGGCATGGGCATCCAGCAGAGACTCGGCCGACTCGAGTTGAGCCGTCCTCGCAGCAGTCACTTCAACATTCTGGTCGAGCACCCGAAGAGCGCTATTCGTCCTGGAAAGCTCCACTTCCAGTCTGGCTAGTTCAAGCAGTGCCTGTTGCTCCTGTTTTGTCGCGTTGAGCATCTAAAAAACCTCTTCCGTCCAAGGGTCGGTGACAACTTCGCTAGCTATCGCCTCTAAATCACCAAAGCCGGCCAGGCGCAATACAGCGCTGGATACCCAGAGAGACTCCGCTGCCCAGTGTGACACATCTATCAGCGCCAGCTGACCATTCGGTCGAGGAGTTTCCAAAGCGTCGAGAGTTACGTGGTGACGAAGGTCGCTGGTAACGTACACGTCGGCATCCGAGGCTAATACGCTTGGGAGGAAAGAGTCGCCGGCTCCGCTGCAAATTGCCACGCGTGTAATTGGTTTGTCAGTTTTACCGGCGAACGAAACTTTTCTTGCCACATCGGGAAGACAATCGGAAACTCGCTTTGCAAATGAGGCTAAAGACTGCGATTCGTTCAAGGTGCCGACGACTCCGTGGCCGAAAGCCTCTTGCTTTGCGATAAGAGGCTTCAAATCAGTCAGACCGAAACTCTCGGCCATTAGCGAAGACGCGCCTGAGGCGGAAACGTCGGCGTTGGTGTGAGCGGTGAATAGAGCTATTCCGGCTTTGATCATTCGACCCACTAGCGAGCCCTTGAGTTCGTTATCGGCTAGTGAGTTCACGCCTTTTAGTAAAACGGGATGGTGGGTTACTATCAGGTTGCATTCTTTAGCGATTGCTTCATCAACTACGAGGTGAGTAAGGTCAACCGCAAAAAGCACCCGCTTCACTTCAGCCTTTTGTGAACCAAGCGTAAGACCGACTCGATCCCATTCGTCGGCGTTACGCGAGGGCCAGAGAGCCTCAAACTCGACGACCAGGTCAGAAAGCAGCAACTTTACTCAACCACAACGTCAAGGAGGTCAAATTTTCGTTCTTCGACGGCTTTGGTTTCTCTTTGCTGCCGAGCAATTTTTGGAAAGCTAGTGGCCAGGGTTAGACAAGCAGCAATGCCCATGGCGATAAGTGCTCCGTAGACGACGGAAACCGAAAGACCCAATCCACCCGAAAGAAAACCGAACCAGCTAGCCAAACCAAATGGCTCGCTAATCGAATAACCAAAAACCGTGGTCGAGACAAAAACAAGTACTGCAATCCAGTTAAATGATCCGTAAAAACCGTAACCTCGGGTCAGAGAAGCGTCATGATAAGAACCGCGTCGCATCAGAGCCTCGGTTACAACCGCGCCCGTCCAAGCAGCTGCCGGTATCACCAACATCGCAGCCAGTGCCAAATTCAGCGTCAGCGGATCAGCCACGAAAAGAACTTCAAGCGCGATCAAAAGAATGAAGGCTGATCCAAGCAAAATCGCCGAACCATAGCCAACGTGGTTAGTACCCAGAGTTTTCAAAGCCTCAATGATTTTCATCAACCCGAGGTAAAGAAGTCCCAGGATTGAAACAATCGCGAGGTCTAACATTACTGTGCCGGTTACCGGACCACCAGTTTCGAGAAGAAAGTCGATGGTTGTCTCGCCACTGGATTTCGGTCCTCTAGGTAGACCGTTGAGAAGCGCGGCTACGTGGCTGTAAGTGAGCAGCGGGAGAATGAAACCAAAAATCAAAACTGGCCAGGCCAGACGCTTACGGGACGCGCCCCAGCTAGCGATTGACATCGACTCTCCATCAACTCCGAACGAGAAGAGACTGACCACGAGTGCAAAAAGTGGCGCGCCAATTAAGAAACTCTCCAGCTGGAAAACTCCGGCAAGATTCAAAAAATTGATGTTTGAGGTAGTGGCGAAAGCTACGAATAGGAAACCGCCCAGTGTCAGTGCTGCAAAGCCAATTTTGACGACCCGAGCTACAAGGCCTCCGAAAATTGCCAGAATGACAGCAATCAAAACAAATCCGAGAACTATCAGACCACCGAGGCTGATTGACCCAACCGAACCAAGAGTCAAAATGCTCTCGCTAAAGGGTTGGTCTAAGCCCTGAATTCGCCCGTCCAAATATTGTGATGTGCCGAAAGCTACAGTTGCCAGCGCGAACATACCCCAAAGTACTAGAGGAATTCCGGGAACGATCGAACCGAACACACCGAAGGTCGATCTAGATGCCACCGCCAAGCCCCGGTGAGTTCTTCTTGAAATCAACAGCCCAACTATATTCACCAGAACGGCGACCAGAATTCCGACTAGGCCGGCAAGCATAGAAGTAACAAAATTCATACCTAGTAGATTCGCAAGCACTGCTGCGAAAGCTGGAGCCAAAACCCCGAAACCGACAATCCAGTTGGCTGCCGAAACCAAGCGGTATCCCGTTACGGGTTTTTCAACTTTAGTTTCCTCTACAAGTTCGGGTTCGGGTTCGAGGGTTGTTTCGACCTGAGCTATCGCTTCAACCACACTAAATTCAGTTGGAAGCTCCTCATGCTCCAAGAGCGCTTCTTCATAAGCTTCCGCATTTTCTTCAGCAGAGCCAATCGGTTGTTCGAGAGGTAATGCTTCTAGTCCCTGCTTGGCCCTCTGGAAATTCTCAACAGCGATCTTGGCACGCGGGTCGTCCGAGGAATTCATTTTCTCGAGCCAATCAGCTGTGGCGGCATTGTCGTGCTCTCGAAGTGCTGTTTGAGCCTCCAGAAAATCCATAGCCTCAAGCATGCCCGCTTCATCGGCTGAGGATGAGCCCAGTTTCTGACTGATTTCCTCGTCGGTCAAAGACTTTCTCGACGGTGGCGTAAATTCACTTAGTTCCATGAGAAAAATAATACCCGCGCACTAAGAATTACTCTTGATGCGCGGGTATCCCTTTGTGGGCCCTACCGGGCTCGAACCGATGACATCCACGGTGTAAGCGTGGCGCTCTACCAACTGAGCTAAAGGCCCAACAAGAGAAAAGAATACTTGCGCCAACGCTCTGGCGCAAATCAAAGCCTCTAGTGAAGAGTGTCTAAAGCCCTCTGGTACTCGTCAAGTGAACGTGCCTGACCTGGCGCGGTTACAAACTTCGCCACCAGTTCACCGCCTTTATTGATCACAAAAGTTGCACGATTGGCGATACCGCTGTCGTCGAGAAACACCCCGTAGTCTTTGGCAACGGCGCCGTGTGGCCAAAAGTCAGCCAGGACCGAAAACTTATAGCCCTCTTCGTCGGCAAACTTCTTTTGCACGAATTTTGAGTCAACAGACACTGCCAGTAATTCAACATCTGCTCTCTCAAACTGGCCGAAGTTATCTCGTAGCTCACACAATTCTCCAGTGCAAATACCGGAAAAACTAAGCGGGTAAAACACGACGACAACGTTCTTTTTCCCTGCAAAACTAGACAGGGTGACTGTCTCACCAAACTGGTTGACCAAACTGAAATCCGGCGCTGAATCTCCGATTATTAGTGACATTTCCTGCTCCTTCGACTTTTCTTGCGATTTTGATACTCTAAGCGACGACAAGGTGCTTTTCATTCCCACATTCCCCAATAGACTTAACGAGCCTTTACAAAGGCGACAAAGACGTCCAGTTAAACATCCCCCACGAAAGGGAGTATTCGGTGTCACTAAACAACCACGATGCCTACGCGGTGCACAGTCCAGACCAGGACCCTGAGGAGACTCGCGAATGGCTTGAATCTTTAGATGCGGTTGCCAGAGTCCACGGACGAGGTCGGGCTCGCGAGATTATGCTCAATCTCCTCCGTCGCTCACACGAACTGCAACTTAATGTTCCAATCGTTCCAACCACCGATTACCTCAACACAATCGCTCCAGAGAACGAGCCAGAATTCCCGGGCGACGAAACCGTTGAACGCACCTACCGCGCTTGGATGCGTTGGAACTCGGCAATGTTGGTTCACCGCGCACAGCGTCCCGGAATCGGGGTCGGCGGTCACATTTCCACTTTTGCTTCCAGCGCCTCGCTCTACGAAGTTGGTTTCAACCACTTCTTCAAGGGTGCCGACCACCCCGCCGGAGCCGACCAAATCTTTATTCAGGGTCACGCATCTCCTGGGCCATACGCGAGAGCATTTTTGGAAGGACGCCTTAGCGCCGACCAGCTAGATGGTTTTCGCCAAGAGAAGTCGCATGCGGGAGGAGGGCTTTCAAGCTACCCCCACCCGAGACTTATGCCAGAGTTCTGGCAGTTTCCAACTGTTTCGATGGGACTTGGGCCTATCAATGCCATTTATCAGGCGCAGTTCAATAGATATCTTTCCGGGCGCGGCTTTGCCGACACTTCCGAACAGCACGTTTGGGCGTTTTTGGGAGACGGCGAAATGGACGAGGTGGAAAGCCGTGGGGCGCTTCAACTCGCGGCCAACGATGGTCTAGATAACCTGACCTTTGTTGTGAACTGTAATTTGCAAAGACTTGACGGACCGGTTCGGGGAAACGGAAAAATCATTCAGGAGCTAGAGAGCTTCTTCCGTGGCGCCGGCTGGAATGTGATCAAGGTGGTCTGGGGTCGCGAATGGGATTCGCTGCTTGCCAAAGACACTGATGGAGCACTGGTGGATCTAATGAACACCACACCCGACGGGGATTACCAGACTTACAAAACTGAAGACGGGGCGTTTGTTAGAGAAAACTTCTTTGGTCGCGATCCGCGAACTCTTCAAATGGTTGAAAACTTGACCGATGATCAGATTTGGGGTCTCAAGCGAGGCGGGCACGACTACCGAAAGGTTTACGCTGCCTATAAGTCGGCGGTCGAGCACAAGGGTCAACCAACGGTCATCTTGGCCAAAACCATCAAGGGCTTCAGACTCGGAAAGTCTTTTGAGGGGCGCAACGCCACCCACCAGATGAAGAAGATGACTCTGGATAATCTAAAAGGTTTCCGAGACGAACTGCGTATACCAATCACCGATGCACAGCTGGAAGAAAACCCTTATCAACCGCCGTACTTCCACCCCGGTCAAGACGCGCCCGAAATCCAGTACCTTCACGAACGCCGACGCGCATTAGGTGGCTACCTGCCAGAGCGTCGAAGTAAGTATGTCGACTTTAAGCTTCCTGAAGAAAAGACCTACGAAATCTCTAAAGCCGGAAGTGGCACTCAAGAAGTGGCAACCACCATGGCTTTCGTACGTTTACTAAAGGACTTGCTTCGAGCACCCGAGTTTGGGCAGCGCATTGCAATGATCATTCCCGACGAAGCTCGCACTTTCGGAATGGACGCATTCTTCCCAACCGCAAAGATTTACAACCCTCAAGGTCAGCATTACATTTCGGTGGACCGAGACATCCTGCTGTCTTACAAAGAGTCGGAATCTGGACAAATTCTGCACACGGGAATCAATGAAGCTGGTTCCGTGGCAGCATTCGCAGCGGCCGCCACAAGCTATGCCACCCACGGTCAGGCAATAATTCCGTTCTATGTTTTTTATTCGATGTTTGGTTTCCAGAGAACTGCCGACGCTATTTGGGCAGCTTCCGATCAACTAAGTCGCGGATTCCTAATCGGAGCAACCGCGGGGCGAACCACTCTTACCGGTGAAGGACTTCAGCACGCCGATGGGCATTCCCCAATTATTGCGGCCACCAATGATGCCGTGATTAGCTACGATCCGGCATTGAGTTACGAGATTGGTCACATCATTCGTTCCGGTATTGAACGCATGTACGGCGGAACTCACACCGATCCGAATGTGATTTATTACATCACTGTTTACAACGAGCCTATGGTTCAGCCAGCTGAGCCGGAAAATGTCGACGTCGATGGAATCGTCCGAGGTATCCACAAGGTCTACAACAACCACGCAGACGGTCGCAAAGCGCAGATACTCGCTTCTGGCGTTGCTCTCGGCTGGGCGCACGAGGCAGCGTCATTGCTAGCCTCAGACTGGGGTGTTTCGGCAGATGTTTGGTCGGTTACCTCATGGACAGAACTGAGGCGCGATGGCTTGCGTCGGAACGACCAAGAATTCCTGAACCCAGGAACTCAGGTTGACGCCGCTTACGTCACCTCAAAGCTGACCGGCCATCACGGACCCTTCTTGGGGGTCAGTGATTACCTCCACCAGGTTCCAGATCAAATTCGCGAATGGGTACCTGGAGACTACGCAACTTTGGGTGCCGAGGGCTTTGGCTTCTCGGATACCCGCGCCGCGGCTCGCCGGTACTTCAAGATTGATGGACCATCAATCGTGGTTCGTGTCCTAGAGCAGCTAGTGGCACGTGGCGAAATTGATGCCAGCTTGCCAGCTCAAGCGATTGAGCGTTATCGCCTACTGGACGTAACTGCCGGAAACAGCGGTAGCGCTGGCGGCGAGGCATAAACTTAACCAATGCTAGTTATTGTCTGCCCTGGTCAAGGGTCGCAAACTCCAGGTTTCCTCTCACCGTGGCTTGAGGTTCCGGCATTCCAAGAGTCAATTGAAATTGCCTCAACCTCGTCGGGATTAGACCTAGCAACTTTGGGCACGATTTCCGACGCGGATACCATTCGCGACACAGCAATCGCCCAGCCACTGATTGTGGCAGCTTCGTTAGCATCATTTGCTGCCCTTAAATCAAACGGGCTAGGGCATATTTCGGGAGTTGCCGGTCATTCTGTTGGAGAACTGGCCGCTGCGGCGATTGCCGGAGTGTTCGACACTGCAACGGCAATGAAGTTGGTTGCCAAGCGTGGCAGTGAAATGGCTGAAGCGGCCGCACTTTCAGAGTCATCGATGGCCGCAGTGCTCGGTGGGGAACGCGACGAAGTGGTGGCACATCTTGAGGGACTCGGGCTAACACCCGCTAACTACAACGGGTCTGGGCAAATCGTCGCCGCTGGTTCGGCAGGTTCAATTGCCAAGCTCATCGAGACCCCGCTCGCCGGTACCCGGGTCATCCCGCTTCAGGTGGCCGGCGCCTTTCACACCAACTTCATGGAACCAGCCGTAGCTGAGTTGGCAAATTTTGCTGCAGTTATTGAAACCGCTGACCCGTCGCTTTTGCTCTGGACCAACCGAAATGGAACAACTGTTTCATCTGGAGACGAGTACTTGAAACTTCTCGTGAATCAGGTATCTAATCCAGTTCGCTGGGATTTGTGTATGGATGCCATGGTAGCCGCAGGCGTTACAGCGCTTATCGAGCTATCACCTGCCGGTACCTTGGCGGGACTTGCCAAGCGAGGGATGCCCGGTGTGGAAACACTCGCGTTGAAAACACCCGATCAACTAGACGCTGCCCTTGAACTTTCCAGAAATCACGGTTAGGAGCCCAAAGTGACCGCAACACTGAAGCAATACCAAACTGTAAAGTATTCGAAGATTTACTCGCTTGGAGCGGCCAGAGGTGACCTTCTGGTCACAAACGACGACGTCGCCGGCCCAATTGATTCGAGTGACGAATGGATCCGTCAACGTACCGGCATCGTTACCCGACGCCGAGCCAGTGAAGCTGTGAGCCTGATGGATATGGCCGTAGCCGCTTCATTGGAAGCTATTGAAAAAGCTGGAATCAAGCCAGAGGAAATCGGTGCCGTTCTTTTCAGCACCATTACTCACCCGTACCAAACTCCATCTGCGGCAACACTCCTTGCCGACAAGATTGGCGCTAACCCAGCGCCGGCCTTCGACATCTCGGCTGCCTGCGCAGGCTACTGCTATGGCATAGCCCAAGCAGACGCACTGGTGCGCTCTGGAATGGCGAAATTTGTACTGGTGGTTGGTGGGGAAAAACTTAGCGACTTCATTGATCCGACCGACCGCAGCATCTCATTCCTTTTGGGCGATGGAGCGGGGGCCGCAATTGTCGGTCCTTCAGACACACCTGGCATCTCACCGACCGTTTGGGGTTCCGACGGATCGAAGTGGGATGCGGTGAGCATGACGTCTTCACTACTTGACTTCCGCGACGGTACAGCCAGTTGGCCAACCATGAAACAAGAAGGCCAAACAGTATTCCGCTGGGCTGTGTGGGAGATGGCAAAAGTTGCCAAAGAAGTGCTCGAGGTTGCTGGAATTCGGGCCGAAGACCTCTCCGCTCTAGTCACCCACCAAGCCAACATTAGGATCATCGACGAATTGGCGAAGCAACTGAATCTGCCTGATTCCGTTGTCGTTGCCAAAGACATTATTAACACTGGAAACACCTCGGCTGCCAGCATCCCACTGGCAATGCACGAATTACTGTCTTCCGGAGCGGTAAAGTCAGGTGGGCTCGCGCTTGAGATTGGCTTTGGCGCAGGCCTCGCCTTCGGCGCCCAAGTGGTAATTCTGCCGTAAAATCATCAATGGTAAACAAAACATAAGGAGAAATAATGGCACTTTCAAAAGAAGACGTACTGTCAGGTCTAGCGGAGCTAGTTAACGAAGAAACCGGTCTTGCAGCCGATGCTGTACAGATGGACAAGAGCTTCAGTGAAGACCTAGACATCGACTCGATCTCCATGATGACCATCGTGGTAAACGCTGAAGATAAGTTTGGTGTGAAGATTCCTGACGAGGAAGTAAAGAACCTCGTAACTGTTGCCGATGCGGTTAACTACATCGCAGCTAACCAGGGCTAACTAAAGACCTGGTGGAGCTCACTTGAAAATCGTAGTCACTGGGCTGGGCGTGACGTCTCCTTTGGGAGGCGACGTCAAGTCTTCCTGGGAAGCCCTACTTGCTGGAAAGTCGGGTATCTCGACTTTGGAGCAACCGTGGGTTGAACAGTACGAGATTCCTGTGACTTTTGCTGGCCAAGCCAAGGTCGCGGCCAGCGAAATACTTACCCTGCAAGAATGCAAAAGGCTAGACCCTTCAAGCCAGTTTGCCCTGATTGCCGCTCGCGAAGCATGGGCCGACGCCGGCTCACCAGATGTTGAACCAGAGCGCTTGGCGGTTGAGTTCTCGACCGGTATCGGTGGCGTTTGGACGCTTCTTGACGCCTTCGACACGCTGAAAGAGCGCGGACCGCGACGAGTGCTACCGATGACGGTGCCGATGCTGATGCCAAACGGACCAGCTGCCGCAGTTGGCATGGATTTAGCTGCTCGAGGCGGTGTTCGAACTGCCGTCTCTGCCTGCGCTTCCAGCACGGAGGCAATTGCCAATGCGATCACCCGCCTGAATTCGGGCGAGGTCGATATGGTTGTGGCCGGTGGCTGTGAAGCCGCGATTCATCCCCTACCAATTGCTGCCTTTGCCGCCATGCATGCAACATCCAGAAGGAATGACGAACCGGAGAAGGCATCTCGCCCCTACGATGTGAATCGAGACGGTTTCGTCATGGGTGAAGGCGCGGGAGCGCTGGTGTTGGAAACCGAAGCACATGCCGTCGCACGCGGTGCAAAGATTTACGCCTATCTGGTTGGCGGAGCTGTAACCAGTGACGCTTACCACATCACGGCTCCAGACCCTGAGGGTTCTGGTGCTGCCAGGGCGGTTTTGTCCGCGCTGGAGCAAGCCGGAGCTAAACCTGAAGATGTGGTGCACATCAACGCCCACGCCACCAGCACTCCGGTTGGTGATATCGCCGAGTACACGGCACTCAAGAGGGTTTTTGGAGATCATCTAGCCAACATCGCAATCTCTGCGACTAAGGCTTCTACCGGTCACCTACTGGGTGGGGCTGGAGCCATTGAAGCTGTCTTCACAGTTCTGGCGCTTAAGGAGCGCACTGCTCCCCCAACCATCAATCTTGATGATCAAGACCCCGAGATCCCTCTAGACGTGGTAACCAGCCCGAGAGCGCTCCCTACGGGTTCAATTCTCGCTATAAGCAACAGTTTTGGCTTCGGTGGGCATAACGCCGTCGTGGCTTTCCGCAGCTACGACTAACGACAACGTAAAAACCCCAGCACTCTCGCGCTGGGGTTCAAAACTTTAAGCCCTAGTGGGAATATTGCCCACGCGAATTCTCGAAGACGAATCCAACAAGTGCAATCAGGCCGAGCGGCAACCCAATGAAGAACAGCCACCAGCCGACTGCCAAGGAGGCGAAGACAATCGCGCCGAATAATCCTAGGAAGAATGGCCACCAGCTGAAAGCGTTAAAGAATCCGATTTCCGACTCACCGTCGGAAATCTTTGCGTTTAGGTTGTCTTCCGGAACTGGACCTTGACTTTTGTGAGTCTTAGCAAGGTAAAAAGCAATGAAGGCTGCCATCAAAGCAAGCATTAGTAACGCTGCAGTTCCGACAATTTCAATCTTTAGATCGCCAAGCGATGGACCACCTTCGGCAAGACCCTGATAGGGCTCCCATAGCCCGAGGAGTGCATAAGCAACTGCCGAGGCAAAGTAGAAGGCTGATCCCAACCCAAAAAGCCAAGCGTTTAGTTTCATGGCCGTTAGTCTTTCTTCACGGTTTTGGTTGTGGAGACTGTGTCACTGGCTTCCGGATGGTTCAAATCGAAAGCAGGAGATTCCGAACGAATTACCGGAATCGAAGTGAAGTTGTGACGAGGGAATGGTGATGCGGTTGCCCATTCAAGTGATCGGCCGTAACCCCAAGGGTCGTTCACGGTAACTTTTACACCATTGCGATGAGTTATGTAGACGTTCCAAAGGAATGGAAGGAAGGACAGCGCCAGAAGCACCGAGCCCGCGGTAGAAACCTCATTGAGGAAAGTGAAATTGTCTTCGGGGAGGTAGGTAGCGTACCTTCGCGGCATACCCTGAACTCCGAGCCAGTGTTGCACTAGGAAAGTTCCGTGGAAACCGAAAAAGAGCATCCAGAACTGGATTTTTCCGAGGCGCTCATTGAGCATTTTTCCGGTCATCTTTGGATACCAGAAGAAAATACCTGCAAACATAGCAAAGACCACTGTTCCGAAAACCACGTAGTGGAAGTGAGCGACTACGAAGTAGGTGTCGCTGAGCGAGAAATCTA
>Ga0315908_10001550_pt1 | contig 17191 bp, 15 predicted proteins | sample LakEriMetagenome_12_FD_203520 | JGI IMG/M metagenome (GOLD analysis project Ga0315908, IMG submission 203520) | Freshwater fungal communities from buoy surface, Lake Erie, Ohio, United States - Buoy 4 MA124 | ecosystem: Environmental > Aquatic > Freshwater > Lake > Lake biofilm | place: USA... | reverse complement strand
GCGGCCTCGACCATCGCATATTCGCCGGACACTTGATACGCGAACACAGGCACATCGAAGCGTTCACGCACGCGGCGAACGATATCTAGATATGGCAGGCCGGGTTTCACCATGACACTGTCTGCGCCTTCGGCAATGTCCATTGCCACCTCACGCATGGCTTCATCGGTGTTTGCCGGATCCATTTGGTAACATTTCTTGTTACCCTTTAGCAGGCCGCGTGATCCCACCGCATCGCGGAACGGGCCGTAAAAGGCGCTGGCATATTTGGCAGCGTAGGACATGATCTGGACATTATGGTGCCCGTTCATTTCAAGCGCCCTGCGAATGGCGCCCACACGTCCATCCATCATGTCGCTTGGCGCAATGATGTCAGCGCCTGCATTGGCCTGATTGATCGCTTGGTCGACGAGCACCGCGACGGTTTCATCGTTCACAACATAGCCGTCATCATCGATCAAACCGTCTTGTCCATGGGTGGTATACGGGTCAAGCGCGACATCGGTAAGGACGCCAATCTGGTCGCCATGCGCTTCCTTGATCGCACGAATGGCGCGGCACATGAGGTTATCGGGATTAGACGCCTCGGCACCATCCCCGCTGCGCCGCTCAGCCTGGGTATTTGGGAACAATGCGATGCAGGGTATGCCCAATTCAATGGCTTCGGCAGCACGCATTACAATCTGGTCAACTGACCAACGCGAAACACCCGGAAGCGTCGCAATCGGATCTTCAACGGCCTGCCCCTCGGTCACAAATAATGGCCAGATGAGATCGGCAGGAGAAAGCATGGTCTCGCGGACCATCGATCGGCTCCAGCCAGTTTTGCGGGTGCGGCGCAGGCGGCTGTTTGGAAAAGAAGATATATCGCTCATCCACTCCACTTAGCGTCGATGGTAAATATCCTCAACGCCTTATCCGCCGGTCGGCAAGCGGCCATCCCGAAGCGTTAGCCGATCGATTTCCCGCTTGGGCGCTTCGTCTTTCTTTGGCGCAGTCTGCAACGGTGTCAGTGCTGCGCCTGCCTTCACCGATTTCAAACGCTGCAAGTTACCCTTAAACCGCGCGAGGTCGCTGCCCGAAAGCTGCGCACGTTGTGTGAATTTGACTGACATCGGGTTTATAGCCCGCCCATTGCGATACAGTTCATAATGCAAATGCGGACCAGTCGACAGGCCAGTCGACCCCACATAGCCAATGATTTGCCCGCGCCGCACTCTGCTGCCGGGACGCGCGGCAATCCGGCTCATATGGCCATAGCCGCTGGCAAGGCCGCCGACATGATTGAGCTGGACAAAATTGCCATATCCACCTTTGCGACCTGCATAAGCAACAACGCCGTCGGTTACGGCAAAGATTGGTTGGCCATAGCTAGCCTTGAAATCAAGACCACTGTGCATGCGCATATAACCCAAGATCGGGTGCCGCCTGCTACCAAATCCTGATGTTACTCCGCCGTTAACGGGGCTACTGAACGCGCCTTTGGATTCGCCAACACCAGATGCCTCAAACCATTGGCTGCTGTCTCCTACTGCCCATTTCAACATCTGGATCGCAGGTTTACCATTACGGTCAACGCCGGCATATAACAGATTGCCCACTTTGACCTCGCCGGTCTCGGCGCGTTTGTAGTCCAATATGATGTCGAATTCATCGGTGGGGCGAATAGATGATAATGATGTCCGCCCGGCAATAACCTTCAGATAATCCTGAATAGCGGCGGTTGGTGCACCCGCTGCCCGTGCCGAACGGTAAATGCCCTGACTGCCTACCGTTCCACGAATACGCAACGGTGTGTTGTCGACGTTAATTGGCTTGCTGTTCAGTCTTAAGCTGCCGCCTTCACGATTTATTTCAAGATTGAGGTCAAAGCGTGCGCGAAACGCAACCGATTCAAGCGGTCGTGCCTGGTCTTTAGACTGCCGCTGGCCAAGGACGATATCAATGGGAGTGCCAGGTTCAATGTCGGACAAAGTGGTAACAGCTGACACCATATTGACGATGTTCGCCGCCTCGTCGCCGCCAACGCCAGAGCGTTGCAGCATGCGGGCGAAGCTGTCACCGCGGCCCAAGGATGCGGTGAGTTCGATACGCGGCCGTTCCGGGCTTCCGGCTAGCGCGACGACAGCGTCTGTGGCGGCCATTCTTTTACCGCTGTCGCTACCGTAAGCGATAGGCATGATCATTTGCGCGCGGGCTTCTTCAAACTCGGCCGCTGTCGGCATTGATGGTTGCGCGCCATAGATTGGACCATAATCTGGAGCTAGTGCAAGCGCGGCAACGCTTAACAAAGTCAAGGTAGCCAGGCCGCGGAACCAGCGGACTGAGCCGATATCCTCGCCAAGGTCCGGCACAAGATCGAAATTCGCAAGACGCGAACGCCAGCTTACCCCAGAAGTGCGGGTTTCGGGGCTGTACCGCATTGATGGGGTGACGGAGTTAGGCAGCATAATGGAGGCATCCCAGCCAGGCCCAGATAGCCGTGTCTCTCCGCCTTCAAACATCAAATGTGTAATCCACGACCCTGTCCCCAAACAATCGGGCATTTTAACGCCACCGTCCCTGTGACGCCTTATGGTTAAAGTCAAATTAAGACAGGCTATGGTCAAGCATAAGTAAGGCAAATGGTGCAAATTCAGGGACAAGCGCAGGAACCTGTGGCCAAGCGCCGCAGTCTGGAATATTCGGCTTCAATTAATGAACGGCGATGCTATTGCTGATCGCGCGAACGGAGAATGATATGGGCGGCAACCGCATCGAGTTTTTCTATGATCTTTCAAGCCCATGGACCTATATCGCTTTCCACAATCTTGCAGGCGTAATGGAACGCACTGGTGCGTCAGTGCGCTTGCGGCCGATATTGGTTGGCGGGGTGTTCAATGCGGTCAATCCGTCGGTATATGCTGCGCGAGAAGCGGCGGATAACCCCAAATTCAAACATAGTTGGCGCGTGATGAAGGATTGGGCGGCGCTGGCGGGCATTGAAATCAATTTCCCAAGCGCGTTTCATCCTGCAAAAAGTATCAATGCCATGCGGATGGCGTGTACGTTGGACTGTGACCAGCAAGCACTGACAAATTTCACGCGGGCCGCGTTTGAAAGCTATTTTGGCGCGCAGGAAAATCTCGACGATCCCGATGTTTTGATCGCTGTAGCGAACAAGATTGGTCTCGACGGCGAAGCGATGCGCGCTGAATCACAGACTGATGCAGTTAAGGCCCGTCTGCGCGCCAACACCGATGAGGTTATCGCGCGCGGCGGCTATGGATCGCCGACGATATTTGTCGACACTATGAAAATGTATTTTGGCAATGACCAATTGCCACTTGTAGAATTTGCACTGAACAGGAGCCTTGCATGAACGACCGCGTTTCCATTGCTATCGATAATCACGTCGCTGACGTCCGGCTTACCCGCGCGGACAAGATGAACGCGCTTGATCCAGCGATGTTTCAGGGGATCATCGCCGCAGGTGAAGAGCTTGCATCCATGAAGGGCGTGCGCGCGGTGGTTCTCTCGGGTGAGGGGCGCAGCTTCTGTGCCGGGCTTGATATGGCCAGCATGGCGAATGGCGGCGCGAGTGCAAGCAGCGGTATGGGCAGCCTGACCGACCGGACGCATGGCAACGCCAACACATTCCAGCAAGTCGCGATGCTTTGGCGCAAACTTCCAATGCCAGTCATCGCGGCTGTCCATGGCGTGTGTTTTGGCGGCGGATTGCAAATTGCCAGTGGTGCTGACATCCGCGTGGTCGCGCCAGATGCGCGGATGGCCGTGATGGAGATGAAGTGGGGCCTTATCCCCGATATGGGAGGCTATGCCTTGTGGCGCGGCATGGTGCGTGAAGATATGCTGCGCGAACTTACCTACACCAACCGCGAATTTTCAGGGGCCGAGGCGCTAACGTTAGGCTTTGCAACATTCGTGGATGACAACCCCCATAACCGCGCTATGGCGATTGCCCGCGAGATTGCGGATCGCAACCCAGAGGCAATGTGCGAAGCAAAGGCACTTTTTAACGAATATGCCGATATGGACGAAGACGCGATATTAATGGCAGAAAGCGTCCGTCAAGCGCGCGTCATTCGTCAACCCAACCAAATTGAAGCGGTCATAGCCGGAATGCAGAAACGGGCAGGGGTTTTTACCGATTAAGCGGACTTAACGTGCAACCGTTCAAATTCGCCGCGCAGATCCTTTGGGATTACGGTCGGGCCATTGGCGTCGGTTAGGACGACGGTGGTGATGCAGGTCGCCTTGCATTCTCCGCCTTGAAATGCGGCGGACGCGATGTCCCAACTGCTGTTCCCGATCCGCAATATGCCACTGGCAATTTCGACATGCTCGGGGAAATGTGCCTCGGCAATGTAATCAAGTGCAACGCTTACGATCAGCCAGCGTTGCCCCGGCGCACGGCGCTCAACCGCAATAGCGTGGTTGAACATACCGCGGCCATGTTCGAATAATCCAGCCATTGCGACATTGTTGATATGCCCCAACAAATCCTGATCCGCAAAGCGCGTTTGGGTGCGGTGGTTGAAAGGATAGCTTGCAGGGTCAAGCTGCCAGCTTTGCGGTTTGGGCATAGAATGGAACCTCAATAGAATATGTAACCCTGAAACAAGTTCAGGGTGAAGGGTGTTGTATAGACAGTGGTTTTACAAACCCCGACCGATCAGTTCCTTCATGATCTCGTTCGTACCCCCAAAGATCCGCGTTACGCGCGCTGCGCGCCACATGCGGGCGATGGGATATTCGTTCATATATCCTGCACCGCCATGGAGTTGCAGGCAGGCATCAACGACTTCCCACTGAAGGTCGGTGTGCCACAATTTTGCAGCAGCGCCTTCTTCGGCAGTGAGTTCTTTCTTGTAATGGCGGTTCAATGCCCAATCGAGGTGCGCCCACCCGACCTGAAGTTTCGTCTTGATATCGGCCAGCACGAAGCGGGTGTTTTGGAAGTCGAGCAACGGCTTACCAAAGACGATCCGGTCGCGGCAAAAGGCAACGGTTTCGTCAAATGCCTTTTGTGTGCTCGCCATGGACGACACTGCGATGGAAAGGCGTTCCTGCGGCAGTTCGCTCATTAGATAAATGAAACCCTTGCCCTCTTCACCCAAGCAGTTGGTTATGGGGACGCGGACATCTTCGAAGAACAATTCCGATGTGTCGGCTTCGTCCATGCCGATTTTATCAAGGTTGCGGCCGCGCTTAAATCCTTCGCGCTCAGCTTCAACGAGGACGATCGACATGCCCTTATAGGCAGGTTGAATCTCGGTGTCTGTTTTGACGCAGACAAGGATCAGGTCCGCATTCTGACCATTGGTGATGTAGGTTTTGCTGCCGTTGATGACATAATGATTGCCGTCTTTTTTGGCGGTGGTCTTCATAGCCTGAAGATCGCTACCAGTGCCGGGCTCAGTCATCGCGATTGCGGTGATGACCTCGCCTGAGATCATCTTGGGCAGCCAATGCTTCTTCTGCTCTTCGCTGCCATAGCTGGTGATGTAGTTTACTACGATATCGGACTGTAGCGAGAATCCAGTCGCTACGCCGCCATAATAAGCCGATTCTTCATCAACAATGGCGTTGTAACCAAAGTCGAGGCCAAGGCCGCCATATTCAACAGGCGCAGTGGGGCACAGCATGCCAACTTCGCCAGCCTTGGGCCAGATGGATTTTGGGACGATGCCGTCTTCCTGCCACTGCTTTGCGTGGGGGGCGACTTCCTTTTGCAGGAACAGGCGCACTGACTGGCGAAACGCCTCATGATCTTCGTTATAAGCGGTACGTGGAATGGTATCGAGTGACATGTGAAAATCCCCTGCAAAATGGGCCTGCGGTTATGCGTACTTCAATGGCAGTAAGTTGACGTGGGCGTCAAGCCGAATTTAATCGTTTGATTAAACCGGCTCTCCTGCGTCACGGGCACGCTCAACTATTGTCCGTTCCGCCTGGGGCACTGTGCGATAGGCGGCGATTAGCAAAGCCAAGGCGACAGGCGCGACCGCGATCAGCGACAGAATGCCGACGCGCAAGTTACCCACCAGCTTGCCATCGACCATTGTTCCAGTGAGATCGGAAACCTGCCCGACAATATAAGGCCCAAAGGCCAAGCCAACGAGCGTAGTGCCCAAGAAGAACGCAGCGGTCGCCGTGCCGCGCATCCGTGGCAACACCAGGTCCTGCGTTGTGGCTGCTGCCGCGCCGAGCGCCGTCGCACCGAGCATGACGGCGACGAAGTTCATTGCATAAAATAAGATCACGTTATCGGCGGTATACCCAATGCCGATGGGAATGATGGGGCCCACGACGCCCATGATGACGACGAGGATGCGACCCGCTGGATTCTTCGTACGCAACGCATCTGCGACCCGTCCGCCTATGATAACGCCCAAAAAGCCGCTGAGGGCTCCATTTGCGCCAAGGATGAATGCTAATTCTTGCTTGGGCAGGCCCAAAACCGTTTCGGCATAAGGTGCTGACCAAAAGGTAAGTGCATAGGCAGCCAAAGCCACCAGGCCATAACCAATGGTGGTGCAGATAAATGCTGGCGTGCCCCAAATCAAACGGAAGGTCGCTGGGTCTTTTGCGCGCAGCGATGATGCCCATGAGAACACAGCGTAGAAGCCGAAGCCAACAGCCGACCATTGCGGGAAATTGCCTGTGAGTTGGATCATCATATAAGCAAAAGCAGCAATCGCACCTCCGGTTGCAAGGTTGATGACGAGTGCTGCAGGACCGCGCTTATAGGCACCCCAAAGGGTGAAGGGCGGCACGATCATCGAAAGGTCTTGCGCGAATGTTCTGAATGGGGCGGGATGCGCTGGGGTAACAAGGCCATCCATCGCGCCGCGCAAGGGCTCACGCAATGAAGCGACCCATAAGCCGACCAGCACGCCCGGAATACCAACGGCGACGAACGCCGCATGCCAACCAGATAGTCCAAGTGGTCCACCTTGCGGGTAAGCAGCGTTCCAACTCTGGACAATCAGCGCACCAAGAAAAAGTGAAACACCGCCGCCAATGTAAAGACCGGACGAGTAAATCGCGAGTGCAGTCGCACGCTGCTTTTTTGGAAAATAATCGGAAATCAGCGAATAGGCCGTCGGACTTGCGGTTGCTTCGCCAACGCCAACGCCCATGCGCGCCATGGTCAACTCAGCTTGGTTGCGCGCAAAGCCAGATAGGGCGGTCATAATTGACCATAAGGCAAGGCCAATCGACAGCAGCTTCACGCGGCTCCAATTGTCCGCGAGCCGACCAAGCGGAATGCCGAATAGAGCGTAAAAAACCGCAAAGGCGGCGCCGCCCAAAAACCCCATGTCGGCGTCTGTCAGGCCAAGGTCAGCCTTAATATCAACAGCCAAAATACTTAAAATTTGCCGGTCGATGAAATTGAGAATGTAGACGACAACCAGAACCATTAGGACATACCAGCTATAGCTGCTGGCCTCTGGGGAAGGTGCGTCGAGCTCTATGGGAGCCGATTTGCTCCGTTCGCCTTCGACCGTCCCACTCACTGACCTCTCCCTCATGCGCCGTTATCGACTTATTAGGGCAGGGCTAGCACAACGGGCAATGGGTGCAACATGAATTACAATTCAACTTGCGGTGGCTGGATTGGTTTAAAAAAATTCATTTTTTGTATGTCGTGTTTTACTTGAAATTAGGACGATTTCCTCCAATAACATGTCCATGCGGCTATAGTGCCGTGTTTTGAGGAGAAATAAGTCATGGCACAGTGGTCCGATCCACGGGTAACCGGGGCCCAGTCAAGTCTTGCAGGTGTCGGCTCACGCGCCGGTGACGTCGCTTTTGACGCCGGTCTGCGTTCGCACATGCTCAAGGTTTATAACTATATGGCGTCGGGCGTGTTGCTGACTGGCGTCGTTGCGATGCTGTTTGCGCAAACCGAGTTGGCGCAAAACCTAATGACCAACCCAAGCATGATGAGCTGGGTCATTATCTTATCACCATTGGTGGTTGTACTGGCGATGAGCTTTGGCCAGGGCAAATTCTCGGCGTCAACGCTTCAGTCAATGTTCTGGGGTTTTGCAGTCCTGATGGGCCTTTCGATGGCGCGCATCTTCATGATGTTCACAGGCGAATCCATTGCACAGACATTCTTTGCCACCTCTGCAGCTTTTGCTGGGCTTAGCCTGTGGGCTTACACCACAAAGAAGGACATCAGCGGTTGGGGAAGCTTCCTCGTGATGGGTATGGTCGGCTTGATCGTTGCATCTATCGTTAACATCTTCCTTGGTTCGGATACGCTTCATTGGGTGATTAGCGCTGCGGGTGTGCTCATCTTTGCAGGTCTGACGGCTTATGATACCCAGCGTATCAAGAGCGAGTATTTCTACCTGCAAGGTCCAGAAATGATTGGTAAAGCAGCGGTTATGGCCGCGCTGACGCTGTATCTGGACTTCATCAACATGTTCCAGTTTTTGCTGAGCTTCCTCGGTAATCGCGAATAATCATCGGCGGTTCCGCTTGAACGCATAAGGATGGCCCGGTGGGAAACCACTGGGCCATTTTCTTTGGGATTTTGTCGAACAGGGCTTTTCTTTCCGTGTAAAATCTTGTTGGAATCAGGTTCATCAAATCGGAGACTAAGTAATGCGCTGGAGCGTTAAGAATCTAGCAGCCATCATCCTCGTTGGTGCAGTTGCTGCTTGCGCGCCTTCGCCAGTGAAGGTGGTGCCACTGTCTGCCGCTCCCGCTCTTACGCCTGCGATGCCGCTGCCGCCCGGTGGCGCTGCTGTATCAATGACTATTCCGCCAATCGGTTTGGATGGCGTTCGCGTTACGCCCAATCGCGGTCTTAGTCGTGACGAACAGATCTGGCATTTCCGGTCGGCCCTGAATGTTGCAGCGCTTAATTGCCAAGGGCCAGTTTGGGGACAAATTGCGAATGAGTATAACAAGTTCATCGTTATCCATAAGGTGCTGTTGTCAAAGACCAGCAAGGCAGTCGATCGCGAATATGTGAAGCGCTACCCCAAGCAAAACGGCTTGCGCATTCGCGACACGAAGTTGACCGATTTGTACAATTACTTCGCTCTGCCGCCAGTACGGGCTCAATATTGCGACATGTCACTGCGCAAGCTGACGGAGGCTAATCAGGTGCCGAAGGAAGCCTTGGCCGAATATGCCATTGGCGGCCTCATCGATATCGATACTCTCTTTGTGAATTTTTATGATGCCTATGTGAAGTACCAAGGCGACTTGGCGGACTGGAACATGAAATATGCGCCCAAGCCGGTATATGCGCCGCCCAATAACATCATGGCCCCGCCGGTGACAGCGCCGCCGGCTGGCGTCGCTACGCCCTTACAACCTGGTTAGTCGTCAATGGCGGTGGTGACGCCCAGTTCATGCCATGTTTATATAATCGCGCATAGCCGCTGCTTCGGCTTCAATTTTTTCGATCCGGTGCTTTACTAAGTCACCGATGGATACAAAGCCAACAAGGGCACGGTCTTTGATAACTGGCAAGTGGCGGATGCGGCGTTTGGTCATGAGTGATAACGCGTAAAGTATTGCCGTATCGGGCGTGACAGATATAGCGGGAGCGGTCATTGTATCCGCAACCGTCTTGGTTAGGAAGGATGCGCCGTGCTTGGCGACCCCGTAGACAATGTCGCGTTCGGAGAAAATGCCGATGACGGACTTTCCGTCTATCACAGGAAGTGCACCGATCCGGTTCTCCGCCAAACGAACCACGAGATCTCCCACGCTTTCATCCGGTGATGCCGTAAGCACGTCAGGACGATGATTGGCCAGTATTGCAGAAATCGTCATCGACTCTCTCCCTATGTTCTTGCCTCGGATGGAACTTATAGCATAAGACGACCTTATCAAGACATGACTCGTCCCTCCCGCCTCGATAATCCCCTATATGCTAGCTTCGCTTGGCACAGATATTGGCGCCTCATGCGCTGGATGTTCGGCGTGACATTGATTGTTACTGTCGCGGCGTTGGGTACCTTCTGGTGGCAAAACGGTATGGTTTCCATCCACTTTTTCATTGCGACCGCAGGCGCAATTTTTGGCGCTGTCATGCTAACGGCGGCACTCATGGGGCTCGTATTTTTATCGAGCGGCTCAGGGCATGATGAGGCTATTGACGACCCATTTGCGGACGAAGTCGACCGGTGACCGAGAATATTCAAAATCTTCCAAGCGGCGCGGGCGCACCTCAATGGGGGTTCGGGTCGAGGTGATTGCAACGCGTGCGCGTGGCCTGCAAGAGGTGAAAGTCACAGAAGGTCTGTTCACCTTCGTCGCACTTGACGATGAGCATAAGCCACGGCCATTGCCTGAGGGCTGACCGCACCGGTGTTCCTCAAGCCATCTGCTCGCGTTTAGCCGACAGATTATAGTTGAAGCGTCCTCACGAGAGCTTCCGTGGAATCATTCTGCTGCGGCTGGAACCTCTTCATCACCAGTTGCTTTTGCCCGGCGCGCACGTGGCTTGCGGGCTGGCTTTTCACCCGCGCTGTCATCCTCGCTTGACGATATTGCAATCGAAGGCGGCAAGACGGCAAGGTCGAGGCCGGCCGGGGCGTCATCATGGTCTTCGCTGTGATGACGGCGTGGACCACGATTTGCGCTCCGGCTATTTGCGGGCCGTTCGCTGCGCTCAGGACGTTCGCTGCGTTCCGGGCGACCGGCGCGCGTTTCGCGTTGGTCCCGTTGATCGCTGTCGCTTGAGTCCTCATCGGATGCGGCTTCTGCGTTTCCGGACGATGGATGATCGTCATAATTTGGCGAGCGATCATAATTGGGCGAACGATCGTCGTTCTGCCAATCGTCGCGGTTGTCATCGCGCGCGTCGTCACGTGGCCGGCGTTCGCCTTGCTGTTCCTGACGTGCTTCCTGGCGGCTGCGGAAATCTGCGAGCACACGGAAATAGTGATCGGCAAATTGCAGGTGATATTCGGCATTGACGCGGTCGCCATTAAACTGCGCATCTTGTGCCAGTTTCTTGTATTTTTCGAGCATCTGCGCTGCGTTGCCGCGCGCACGATTATCAATCAGATTTTGATAGTCAAAACCGCTGCGGTTGTTGTTCTGTTGCCGGTTGTTGTTGCTGTTGTTATTACGACCGCGGCGACGATTGTTGTTATTCTGCTGCTGCCTGTTGTTGGTATTCATCAGGGCTGACCCGTCCTCTGTTTTGGCACTTAATGTTACATGGAACCCCTGAACCCGATTTGGGTTGCGCTAGGGTCAGCATTGACCCTGTCAATTTTTCCATCTGCGCTGGGGGGCGGCTTCGCGCTAAAAGACCGTTGAGCCGGAGTTTTTGCGGCGATGCCTTTTCGTCCTAGTCGTACTATTCTTTGATTCCAAGCGAAAAGCGAATGACGCGCGAATTGCCCGCAAGATCATGATGCAGTTCTGTTAGAAAACCGGCGTCTGAGGCAAGTCGTTGAACTGATTCTGCCTGATTATAGCCAATTTCAAAGAACGCGACCCCACGCGGGTCAAGTAACGCGCCCAATCGCGGGATCAAAAGTCGGTAATCATCTAGTCCGTCTGCGCCCGCAAACAGGGCATTATGCGGTTCGTGCGCAGACACCATTGGGGCAAGCTGTTTGCCGTCTTCAATATACGGTGGATTGCACAGGATGAGGTCAAACACACCTAACTCAACGTGCCAACCTTTCTTTGTCCAATCGCGGTGCGCAAACTCCGCCCGGTCGGCAAAGCCCAAGCGTTCGGCATTGCTGCGCGCCACGGCAAGTGCCGCTTGGCTGGCATCCATGCCATAGCCTCGCGCATTTGGAAATATCGACAGCGCCGCCAGCAACAAGGCGCCAGAGCCTGTTCCAAGGTCTGCGATGCGGGAAGGCGCTTCGTTAGACGCAAACCAGTCTATTGCCGCCTCAAGCAAGGTTTCGCTATCCACCCGGGGAATAAGGACATCGGGCGTGACGTGCAATTCAAGGTCCCAGAACGCTTGCGTGCCAGTAATATAGGCTATGGGCTCATCGGCAGCCCGCCGGGCGAGTAGCGCGCCGAAACTGTCCGGTGCACAAAGATCGTGCTGCCGCAACAGCATTGCTGACCGGTCGATGCCAAGCGCGTGCGCCAACAAAAGCTCCGCATCAAGGCGCGGCGTTGGGCTAATGCTGCCAAGGGCAGTTGTCGCAGTGCGCAGGACAGGGGCAAGGCCAGTCATCATGCGCCCTCCTTACTTGAAACCCAACGCAGCACGCATGATCTGAAATATGGTGTTCTGCTCAATCGTTCCCTTGAACAAATGCGCCTTTGGGCCAGCGGCGCGGGCGACCACATCTTCGCCGCTGTGCGTTTCAGAGCCGGTGGGGATCAACGCCTGCTGCCGGTAATTCAGCGCCTGTGTATCTTCCTTCAACGGGTCGGCGCGCGGCAATGTCGTGACCGCGCCGGGGCCATTGATATAGCCCAAGGTGGTGTAGCCCTTGCCATCAAAGGCCAGCATCGATTTGCCTTTCTGGTCCACCACAGGGCCGAGGATCGGGTTACTGCGCTCGGGATAGCCCGCCATGGTAAAGGTGTGGCTATGGTCCGATGTGACGACGATTAGAGTATCGCGCAGGTCGACACTGTCCATCGCCGCCTTCAACGCATCGTTCAGCGCAACCGTGTCCTGCAACGCGCGATAGGCGTTTCCGGCGTGGTGGCCATGGTCGATCTTGCCCGCCTCAACCATCAGGACATAGCCCTTGCGGTTCTTGGACAGCATCGCGATCGCCTTCGTCGTCATTTCGGCGAGCGATGGTTCTTTGGATCCCGTCGCGGTTCGGTCGGCATCAAATTGCATGTGCGATTGTTCGAACAGGCCAAGCAGCTTTGCGGTCTTCTGCTCGTCGACGGCGGCAAAGCCTTCGCTGTTCCACACATATGCGCTATTGGGGTTGGCGGCCACCCAGCTTGCGGTCAGGTCCTTGCCATCGGCGCGCTTGCCCATTTTACCGGCATATTCGGGGTCAGCGGCGGTGTTGGGCATGAAATGCTGGCGTCCACCGCCCAGCATGACCTCAAATCCGTCGCCATGCGGCCATTCGACCATTTGCCGCGCGATGTCGATGCAGCCTTCGGCCTTGGCGGCGGCGGGCATATTGGCGTCGACTTCCCAATCGCGTTGCGCGGTGTGGGCATAGGTTGCTGCGGGTGTGGCGTGCGTGATGGTCGCGGTCGACACGATGCCGGTGGCATATCCCCTGTCCTCGGCCATTTCGAACAAGGATTTGACCTTATAGGGCTCGGTTGCCTTGCAATTACTCTCAACGGCTTGTGGGCCAACGCCGATTACGCCGTTCAGCGTCTTGACGCCGGAGACAATCGCGGTTGCTGTCGGCGCGCTGTCGGGCACTTGGCCATCATGCGAATAGGTTTTGACCAAGGCGGTGTTCGGCAAGCGATCCATTTGCGCGATATAGGATTCGCCGTCGACGCCCTTTTGCTGCCCTTCAAAAATACGCGCAGCGGTCAACGTCGTGACGCTCATGCCGTCACCAATGAAGATGATGACATTGCGCGCCTTGCGGTCATTGGGCTTGTCCGCCTCCAACCGTGCGAGCTCAGCCGCGCCCGCCTTTAAATAGCCCTCGCTGGTGGTGAGCGGTGGCGTGCCAATGGGGCGTGCGGTGGGTTTGACGGTTGTAGCCGACGAGGGTGCAGGTTCAGGGGTAGACGCATATTGCGCCATAACCGGCGCGGTGATCAGGCAGGACGCCAATAGGGCAGATGGCAAATTACGCATGATACTCTCCTCAAATGACTTTTCGCCCCTCGCAGATTAAGATGACCGGGGCGTGACAGCAATCTGGACTTAGCTCAGCTCGCCTTTTCCAGCATCGGCTTCAAATAATGCCCGGTGTAACTCGCCGCGACCTTGACCACGTCCTCTGGCGTGCCCTCAGCGACGATTTCGCCGCCTTTGACGCCGCCTTCGGGCCCCAAGTCGATGACCCAGTCTGCGGTTTTGATGACGTCGAGATTATGCTCTATCACCACGACGCTGTTGCCCTGTTCCACCAGGCGGTGGAGCACTTCAAGCAGCTTGCGGACGTCTTCGAAATGGAGGCCAGTGGTTGGCTCGTCGAGGATGTACAGCGTCTGGCCGGTGGACCTGCGGCTGAGTTCCTTGGCGAGTTTGACGCGTTGTGCTTCGCCGCCCGATAGGGTTGTTGCCTGCTGCCCGACCTTGACATAGCCCAAGCCAACCTCGGCGAGCATCGCCATTTTGTCGCGGATCGGGGGGACGGCCTTGAACACCTCCACCGCGTCTTCGACGGTCATGTCGAGGACGTCGGCAATGCTCATGCCCTTCCATTTGACTTCTAGTGTCTCCCGATTGTAACGTTTGCCGTTACATTCCTCACACGTCACATAGACGTCGGGCAGGAAGTGCATCTCAATCTTTATCAGGCCATCGCCGCTGCAGGTTTCGCAGCGTCCACCCTTGACGTTGAAAGAAAAACGGCCCGGCTTATACCCACGCGCCGCGCTTTCGGGCAGCTGTGCGAACCAGTCGCGGATGTTGGTGAACGCGCCGGTGTAGGTCGCGGGGTTTGAACGCGGGGTGCGGCCGATGGGGGACTGGTCGATGTCGATGACCTTGTCGCAATGTTCGAGGCCAGTGACCTTGTCATGTGCGCCCGCGATGACGCGCGCGCCGTTTAAGCTGCGTGCCGCCGAAGCGTAGAGCGTGTCGATGGTGAAGCTCGACTTGCCCGAGCCCGATACGCCCGTGATGCAGGTGAATGTCCCCAGCGGAATGCTTGCGGTGACGTTCTTCAGATTGTTGGCGCGGGCGTTGTGGACGGTCAGCTTCTTTTTGTTGCCCTTGCGCCGCGTCTTGGGGACCGCGATTTCGCGGGTGCCGTTGAGATACGCGGCGGTCAGGCTGTCTTTCGATTTGAGGATTTGCTTCAACGTGCCCTCGGCCATGACGGTACCGCCATGGACGCCAGCGCCGGGGCCAAGGTCAACGACCCAGTCGGCAGTGCGGATCGCGTCTTCGTCATGTTCCACCACGATGACGGTGTTGCCCAGATCGCGCAGGCGGCGCAGCGTGGCGAGTAGGCGGTCATTGTCCTTCTGGTGCAAGCCGATGCTGGGTTCGTCGAGCACATAGAGCACGCCCGACAGGCCGGAGCCGATTTGGCTCGCGAGGCGGATGCGCTGGCTTTCCCCGCCGGACAGGGTGCCGCTGGTCCGGTCAAGGTTGAGATAATCGAGCCCGACATTGTTGAGGAAGCCCAAGCGTTCGTTGATTTCCTTGAGGATTGCCTTGGCAATTTGCTGCTGCTGGTTGGTCAGCGTCTGGTCAACGCTGCCGAACCAGACGAGCGCGTCACCGACGCTCATTTTCGTGGGTGTGGCGATGTCGACGCCCGCGATCTTGACCGACAGCGCCTCCGGCTTCAACCGCGCGCCGTGGCACGTTTCGCACGGCTGCGACGTTTGATATTTCGACAGCTCTTCCCGCATCCACGCGCTGTCGGTTTGCAGCAGGCGGCGGTTGAGGTTGCCAATGACGCCTTCGAACGCCTTGCGCACGGTATATTCCTTGCGCCCGTCCTTGAAGGTCAGCTCAACGGGCATGCCGCCGGTCCCGTGCAGGATGATAAGCTTCTGGTCGGGAGCCAAATCTTCCCAAGTCGACTCAAGGCTGAACCCATAAGCTTTCGCTAGGCTGGACAGCACTTGCATATAATAAGGGCTTGGCGGGTTGGATTTCGCCCAAGGCACAATCGCGCCCTTTTTTAACGATAGATGTTCGTTGGGGACCACCAATTGCGGGTCAAATTCCTGCCGCTCGCCAAGGCCGTCACAATCTGGGCAGGCGCCTTGCGGGGCGTTGAAGGAGAAGAGGCGCGGCGCGATTTCGGCGATGGTAAAGCCGGAGACGGGGCAGGCGAACTTCTCCGAAAACACGATGCGGTTGGCGGGCAGGCCAGTGCCTTTCATCGCGCCGCCAGTGACGTTCGGCACGGGAGCAAAAGTCGCGCGCGCTTCGCCGAATGTGCTTGGCACGCTGTCGGCGTTGGTGGTTTGCAACTCCGCCACGGTCGTATCTGCCAGATCGACAAAGGCCAGCCCATCGGCGAGCTTCAATGCAGCTTCGAAACTCTCGGCGAGGCGTTGCTGAATGCCGTCTTTGACGACGATGCGGTCCACCACAACTTCAATGTCATGCTTGTATTTCTTGTCGAGCGCGGGCGCTTCTTCGATGGCGTAGAGTTCTCCGTCGATGCGGACGCGGGTGTAGCCGGAGCGCTGCCACTCTGCGAGTTCCTTGCGATATTCGCCCTTGCGGCCTTGAACGACTGGTGCGAGCAGGAAGGCGCGTGTGCCTTCGGGCAAGGCCATGACGCGGTCGACCATCTGGCTGACGGTCTGGGCAGTGATCGGCAGGCCCGTCGCGGGCGAATAAGGTACACCGACGCGCGCCCACAAAAGCCGCATATAGTCGTAAATTTCGGTCACGGTCGCCACCGTTGAGCGCGGGTTGCGGCTGGTGGTTTTTTGCTCGATGGAGATCGCGGGGGACAGCCCCTCAATATGCTCGACATCGGGCTTCTGCATCATTTCCAGAAACTGGCGGGCGTAGGCTGATAGCGACTCGACGTAGCGGCGCTGCCCCTCGGCATAAATGGTGTCGAATGCGAGGCTGGACTTGCCCGAACCCGACAGCCCAGTGATGACGATGAGCTTGTCGCGCGGCAGGTCGATATCGACGCCCTTGAGGTTATGCTCGCGCGCACCGCGCACCTTGATGTGGGTGAGAGACATAGTTCAGCTTGTTCCAGATTTGTTCTAAAAGCGCAAGTACGCGCATCTTCCCAGAAATGGGGCAAAAGTGAACGAATTTCAAGGCAGGCTTTTGCTGCATCTTGCATCCAAGCGCATTTGCCGCTTCTAACGCGTTCAAAAGCATGCTTGAGTGAATGTCATGGAACCTGAACTTACTAATCACCCGATCAGCGGTGAACCACTACCCATTGCAACGCCTGCCGCCACTATGGTGATTTTTCGAGCCAATCCCGATGGCGGAGCGCCTTTGTTGTTGATGGTCGAGCGGGTCAAGGCGATGGCCTTTGCGGGCGGAGCGGCAGTGTTCCCCGGGGGTAAGGTTGATCCTGCCGATTTTGATTATGCCCAGATGCTGGGCGGGCCCCTGCCGCTG
>Ga0315908_10001549_pt1 | contig 17199 bp, 16 predicted proteins | sample LakEriMetagenome_12_FD_203520 | JGI IMG/M metagenome (GOLD analysis project Ga0315908, IMG submission 203520) | Freshwater fungal communities from buoy surface, Lake Erie, Ohio, United States - Buoy 4 MA124 | ecosystem: Environmental > Aquatic > Freshwater > Lake > Lake biofilm | place: USA... | reverse complement strand
TTAGTTAAGCCTAAATTTCTCTTGAATTTTTTAATAGATTATCACTTTTTGTTTTCTCTAAATCTAATTCACTCAATAACTGTTAATGTTTAAAGTATATTTCTTAGTTATTTATTTTTACTCCTTTGTTTTCCTTTCTCAAATTATTCAATTCATTTTAAATACCTGATTACTTTCCTTCATGAATATTTAATTATTCTTTTGTTTCATTCAAAGTTTGTTAAAGTTTCCCATTTTCCTATTCCAATTTTTATACTTGCTTTTTACTTTCTATTTCTTAATCATTCTTTTAATCTTTTATTAATTTTATTTGCTATTTTAAATCAATTATTAATAAATTTTCGTTAGAAATTTCTTCATTCTTTTGTAAAATCTACTTTTCTAAATTTTAGTTTTTTGTTTAGCTTTCTTCGTAAAGAGATTTATAATAGATTAAATTTTTGCTTAGATTTTCTTCTCTTTTTAATGAAGAATCTAGATCATCTCTTAATTCAGAATTTATTAACAATTAATCTTCCATTTCTTTCTCTTTTTTGACTATATAGGCTTAATATTCATCTTTAAATTATTTTAACTCTTCCAAATGTTTGATAAGAATATTATTTTCTTCACTTAAAATGTGGTTTTTATAATTCTACTCCATATTTTTCTCACTCTCATTTAAGCCTTAATATTTTTTATATTTATAATATTTAAGAATATTTTATAACGATAGTTAAATATAAAAGATAAAAATAATACCGATAGTTTGAATAACATTTTTAATATCTATATTTTTTTTATTAATATGTTATCTCATAAACCTATTTTCTTCTAATAAAAGTTCAACCCACTCCATGAATCTAGCTAGATCATTAGCTAAAGAACTCACTTCTGATTTTAAAAGCGAATTTTCATCTTCTAATGCTTTCACTAAAGGACTAATCTTATTAGATTCAATAATTAAGTTATTCATAGTTTTTTCATCTAAATTTTAAAAATTTATTAAAGAGTTTCCCTTTTTCTGCTATTATAATTCTTCGTATTTTTTATTTATCCTGTCATTGTATTATCTCATTAAATCATCTTATTCAGGATTGAGATTCTGATTATTCTGATTTTATTCAATATTATTAGCTTTAGTCAATTGTTTAATTTAGTTTACATCTTTCTATTAGTTTTGAAAGGGATTCTAGTAATTATAGCCTATCATAGAATTGATTTTCTTTTCATGAGGACCTTAAGCCATTATAATTAAAAATATATTATTTGAATAAATAAGAAAATTAATAATATAAAGAAGAATATCAAAAAATTTAAGAGGTTGATTAAAAAATTTAGAATTTATTATAATAAAAGCCAAGATGTTATGAAGGCTAATAAGAGAAAATATTAGATAGTAATGATAAATAAAAGAAATATAAATAATTAGAAAGATAATAATATGGATAAATAAAAGATAATATTGATGTAAACATAATGATAAATAGAAATGAATATCATTAGATTTGAGCTGTTCCCTCTTCATTCTTTTTTTTCTCATCCTCCTTAGCCTACAACTTTCCAAGCCAGTCATAAGCATAATCAAAATCAAAGTTATTTTTAAGGAAAAGGTCCTTAAATATTTACCTTAGATAATCATAATCAGGTTTAGCTTCAAATTAAATCTACTTACAATAATTGAAATACTAGACAAACTCCTCAGGGAATCCCTGACACAACTATTAAGTAGTAGTCTCTAACTTCTTCAACTTAATCTTCTCATACTTCTCCTTCTTATTCTTAGCTCTCAAATTTTACCATGGCAGACTTCCTCTTAGGAAATACATCAATACATAGCCAATACTCTCTAAATCATCTCTCCTGGCTTATTCAATTCCCAAATGAGTATTCAACGATGCATATCTTGCTGTTCCTGTTAATGACTTCCCATCTCTATAAGGAATATGACTCCCATCTTTCTACATATACTTTTTAGCTAGTCCAAAGTCTATTAAGAAAATCTTATGAGATCTCTTCCCTGTTCCAATTAGGTAGTTATCAGGTTTTATATCTCGATGAAGGAATTTACGTGAATGTACATATTCTATTGTTGTTAGCATTTGTTAGGCAAGCATTAAAACTGTTTTTAATCCTAGTTTTCTGTTTGCTAGATTAAATCTAAATATTATTTATTATTATCAATCATATATACATTTATTCATAATACAACAATATTATATAATTTGAAAGTAATATGTAATAATATAATACAAATCTTCTAACGAAGGTCCCATGAGATCCATGACCATGATATTATAATCTCCCTTATTGGAACAGAAATAGACTTGAGGTATTCCTTTGTCTAAAACTGCAGTTTCTTATAGCAGGTACTTATAAACATTAGTTTCATAGAAAATCTAGGGATGTTGAGTATTTGCTTGCTCAATCTTGATCGCAACTTCCATGTTGTTTTTCACATTAATTGCGTGGAATATTTCTCCAAAAGCACCATTTCCTAATTTCCTGGTAAGTTTAAAGTTCTTACCAATATTTATCTCCATCATATCTTAAATACTATTTATAATATTTACTCATTTTTATTCTTTTTAATATTAAAATATTATTATTTTATATATATCTAATTATTGAACTTTATGTTTATATTATATTGATTATTAAATTATTCAAATCTATTTATAATTAAATTTCAATTTGATTTGTAAATGTTAAAAATTTGACTTATATTGATATTATTTATAGGGGACTAGTTCAATATTATTTAAGATTATTAGTTTTAATTATTTTATTTTTAATTATACATCTTTAGAAACTATTGTTCTAGTTTTTAATTAATTGTAATATTTTTGTTGTCTATGTAATTTTAATAATTATTCTATCGGTTATTTAAAACTTGACTTATTTTTAACCTGCTTTATTATAATTACATTTCCTCTTTACTAATGTCTCTTCCCTATATTCTTTAAATGAAATCTTAAGTTTATTTTTTTTCATTAATTGCTTCAATTTTTTTGGTGTTAGAGAATAAATTATTACTGAAATTTTTTTATTTTTCATTTGAAGTATAACATTACTACTATCTTTAATGATATTAAATATTCAAATTCTGCATACTTTTCCTCAGAATGTTCTATTTCTAGTCACTTTTAGGACTCTAAACTTTTTGTATTTAACTTTTACTATTTAATAGAATTTATTTATCTTTTAAAATAGTTTTGGAGTTATCTATGTAATTTTTTTACATTAATTCTAAATAATTTTAACCATCTTCATTTTAATTACTTTCTTAATTTTATAATAATTATTAATTATTAACTTATATTTTCTATTTTATTTGAGTTCTATTTGATCCGCCTGACATTAAATTTCTATTTGGAATTATTATTTTATTCTCACTTTTTTTTAAGTTTTGTTTTGCTGATAGCATTCTTTTTATTTCAACTTTTTCATCAAATAAATACCTATTATTCTCATTTTATAATAACTTTTCTTAATTTTTTTAATTTTATTTAAATAATTCTTAATTTTCTAAAAAATTTATTCTATCATTACATTCTTAGTTAAAATCATTTTTATTATTTTCAAATTAATTTAACAATTAATAGTTATTTTTAACACTTTGACTTTATTTGCTATTTTTTAATACTTATCTTAGTGAAGTATTATTATTTACAGAAATATTTAAAATGCTCTTAAGTTTAGATTAATCATTATTTATGCTACTTGCATTAAGATATAATTATAATTAGGGTTTTTATTTTTATAAAAAGTAATCGTACTACTATTTTTTTTATTCAATATTTAATTAACTTAATTGCAATTATTAAATTTATTAATCATTTATTTTTTCTAAATCTGATATTATTTTAATATTTTTTATAAAATTTCCATCATATTATAATTAATCTTTTTCACTATTTTATTAAGATTACTTATTATTTGTCTCATTTTAATTAAACTTTTATTTTTATTAATATAGTTAAGAATAATCCTATTATTAATATAATTGTTATTTTTGTTAATATTATTATTATTTTATCTTAAAATCACTTTGAACTAATCAATTTTATAAATTTGAATTAGATAAATTATTTTAGTTTTTCTATAAAATATTAATTTCTTAACTATTTTTAAATAGATCTTACTAATTTACTCATTATTATGATTCTCTTGTTTATGGTCTTGCATTTTAATCAGATTAAAATTTAACATTTTAGTCATTTTATATTTAAATATTAAGAGTTTAAAATTGAGTCTTTTATATTTATTTATAGTTGATTCTTTTATTAAATTATTAATTAATTTAGTTTTATAATTAATTTTAATTTTCATGATCAGATTATTTTTTTATTATTAATTATTAATCATCTTTACTTAAACTTTAATCTGTATTTTCTTATTATTTTTTTTCTCTTTATACATTATATATTTTATTGATTTGTTTATCAATTTATTTTTATAAGAAACTATTTTATTATTAAGGAATTAAATTATTTTATCCATTTTTTATATCTTGTTTTTATTATTAATCTTAATTTTCCTGATAATATTATTATTATAAATTTATTTTCAATTATTAATTAGAAAATTCTTCTCTAATTAATTAGTTTTATTATTATAATTTATCTTTTAATTAGAAATTTTCTAATAATATTTATTTTTCTTTTTGTTATTAATCTTTTTTTTATTATTAGTAAAACTATTGTTAGTATGATTGTTATTATCATTAATTTTATAAAGATGAGTATTTTTTCCATTATTAAGACTATTATTATTACTATAATTAATTTAATTAATTTTGTTATTATAAAAGCTTAGATTCTAATAATGGCTACTATTATTATTTTAATTGTTATTGCTAATTTTGATATTAATTTAGATCTTATAACTATTCTTCTGTTTATTATTATTCTTAACATTTTTATTGTTATTTTTATTATTTCTATTAATAATACTATTAATATTAATATTACTTTTGCTATTGATATTACTATTATTTTTATGAAGATAATTATTATAAGGATTATTTTTACTATAATTATTAAAATTATAATTATTGTAATTATTAATCTTATAATAAAGTTTAAAATTTCGAATTTTAATTTTAAGATTAAATACCTTTTTTATTTTCTAACACTTTTAAAAAGTTTTTATATCAATATTTAACGCCAGCAGAATTAACTTTTCTCGATTAATTATTAGTTAAATTAGGATCTTATTATTACTCTTAACCGATTTCAAATGAATTATTTAGCATTTAATATTTTTGAAACTTAGGTAGATTTTATTGAATAAGTGAGAGATCAGGCTTACCTTCTTAATTTTGTAATACAGGAATATTATTTATAAGATGACAAGAATTATTTCTAAATAAATCAATTTGATTTAACTGTTATTAGGCTCTGATTTGTACTTAAATACTATTGATAATCTGCACAGAAGAAGGTCTTTTCTCTGGTTGCAAAGATAACATTTAAGCAACAATTTAATTAAGTTAGTCACTGTAGACAGGATTCAGTTGTTTAAATTCAGCCTTCTAGACCACTTTAAACAGATGCGGCAAGGAAATAGCCTATAATATAATATATTGATAAATATACATATGAGTGTATATTTATATTTATTTGTATTTATTTATAAATATTTATGTTGATGTATAAATATATTATGCTTGTTTATATTAATGAATTAATATATGTATGTGTATTTATAAATGAATATACTTGGAAAGGAGGTTGATGGTTGCACATTTCATAAATGAGGCAACCTAATGACCATATATCACTCTTATAATCATAAGGTTCGTCTCTCCAGACCTCGGGAGAAGCATAGAAGGGTGTTCCGGTTTGGGTGTAAGCTAATCCCTTAATGGACTCTTTAGAGACATTGAGGTCTGCTAGTTTATAAATATTATTAACGATGAATATATTAGCACTCTTGATATCTCTGTGGAATACTTGCATTTCGTGTAGACACTTTAATGCATAAGACACATGAATCAAACACTTCCATACTTCATCCTCACTAATCAACTCCTTTTTCTCTATTGTCTCTCTACTTTTATTATAATAATAATACCTGATCTTCATTGACAAATCTCCCTAGTCTGCATACTCCATTATTATACATAACACTTGTCCCTCTTGATCAATGAAAGCCTCCAAGAACTTTATTATGTTAGGATGTTCGAAAGATGCTAGCAATCGAACTTCATTCAATGAGTTTTGTTATTCCTTATAATTTAGTTAGCATATTTTCACTTGCTTTAATGCGTATATTTGACCATCTTATATTCATCTGCATTTGTAAACACTTGCATAAGACCCACTCCCCAACAACTCTAATATTTCAAATTCTTTTAAACTCATTCAATTTATAAATAAAATTATAACACCTTAATTCTTATTATATAATTCTCTTATTTTTATATTTATTTATTTATTACTGAATGTTTTATCTCTTTTAAAATCAATTAAAATTATATTTTCAATAAAAATATTAAAGGAAAGATAAGAAATTTAAATTATAATATATTTATAAGACTATCTAATTAATTATAGATAATAAATTATCAAAACAAATAGTCGTTTTAATATTCAAAAGGGTAAAGTTCAATATTATTAGAATGAATATTTTCACCATCACTAGAATTGTTGTTGTTGTTTTCTTATATTTATGTTTCATCTTCACTGGTTTCTATCATCTATCTACACATTGGACAGTTTATTTTATTTAAGAACCAAGAGTCAATACACTTTTTATGAAAAAAATGACCACAATTTATTAGTTTAACAACCAATTTTTTCTCATCATCTTTTCTTAAAACTTCAATACAAATGCAACATTTGTTTTCTTATAACATTTACTTCATCTAAACATCTTTTAAATTTGAACTTATTTTTTATACTTTTCTTTTTTTTCTTATATATTTGCTGACCTTCTTTATTATTGTTTTTAGGATATAATGAATTAAATATAAAATCATGTAAATAATAACAAAAATGTAACTAAATAAATTAAGAAACATTATTATCCAAACGTAAACTTCAGATATTAATTTAAAATAATAGAATTGATTTTGATCTATATCTATTTATAAAAATTATTTTAATTATTGTCCAGCTTAAGCTAGCTAACTATATGTTTTAATCTCATTAATTTATAAAATTTTTTATTGTATTTGTTAGTTAGTATCACTATGCTTATTAAAATAGTTCATTTAGAAAACTAAAATCATAAGAATAGTAATTTCTAAGTTTTAGTTCTATCTTTTCCCATAATATGTTAAAAAAGTAGACAAATAAATGCAATTTTATATTTTAATTATTAGAGTAATTATAATAATGAATGATAATCGGATTAAATTTTCTTCAATTTTTTCTCTAAAGTTTACTAAATAAATAAGATAAACCATAGGAACAATTATTTGTTATAATACATTTAAAAGATTTATTATTAATCTACTCTTTTTTATCTTTTTCATTTTATATTATATAATTTATAATACTACCAATATGCTTGATATTTTATTTAATAAAAAAATAATTTTATATATTAATATTATATATTTATACTATTTTATCTTATATTTCATTATTTTTTATAAAATAATTTAATTTATAAAATATAATATTATATTATAAATAATATTTATTTAATTATAAAAGTTTTTAAATGACATAAAAAAGTAATTTATAGGAAACAATAAATAAAACTATTTAAAATATTTTCGAATCTTATTATATTCTTCTTTAAAATTAAAATAACTCTATAATCATTTTTTTTATACTATAATACATCTAAATATTCTAATTTATCAGTTTTATTTTTGATGATTAATTAATTGATATATGGAATTAAAAAAATATTTTGACTAAAATTTTTAATTCATTTAGTAAAATGCTAAGATTTTAGTATTATTTGAATTTGATTAATAATTATATTGTTTATTTAGTATTTATTTACTTAACACTTATAATGATATTTTATTGTTTTTTTCTTTTAATTAATAATGAATATCTAAAAAAACCTTTCAATTTAATAGCTTTTACGTAAATTATAAATATTTAATTATTTTATAATAAAATTTTTTTGAATAAAAAAGATATTCATTTTAATATAATGACTAATAATTTTAAATAATTTTATTTAAATTAATAATATGATAAATATAGATATATATAAAATGGATTTAATAGTATATTGACAGTGCCAATTTTTAGTTTATTACTAGATATATTCAAATGTTAATATGATGCTAATATGAATTTAGTTCATTATTAGTATAATAGTATGTATTGTGTAAGTAGTTTTTATATAATAAATGGAATAATAATAGGAATAGGAATATTAATTTTCATAATAATTATAATTGTTAGTAGTCTTATAAATTAGGAAAGTCGTATGGATTTGAAATAATTAAGATCAAAATAAATAAGCAGAAATAATTTTTATAGTAGATTAATAATATTGATTTTAAGTTTGATGTTTAGTTTTTTAAATAATAATACATACAATTACTTCATAATAATAACAATCGAAGTAGGTTACATAATGATATTTTATAAGATTAAAATAGAAAAACCGTACTATAATTAAAAAGTACAGAGAATAATGAACATGGAGGGTAGTATAATATTATGGTCAGGATCGATGCTGTGCTTGACTAGTGTTATAGAAGGAAATGTAGTAGAAGGAAACATAGTGATATGGTTGATGGGAGTGATGTTAATAATAATACGAGAATGTTTTGAGAGGGATAAGAGAGTACGAGTTCTAAGTGTACATGAGAGTAGTTTAAACAGCAGTGGCGAAGTTTCTGAGCAGATTCATATGATAATTATAGTCTGGTAAAATGCAATCCTGTTCAAGTCTTCACATTTCCCATTATATTTAAATGGCTTCATCCACTCTCATAAACTACTATGCAATGATTAGAACTGTCCCTTATTACTTATTAATAACCCTATCTCTTCTAAACTCTACCATTCTTATATTCAACAATTTCTTCTTTAATATTTTATCTATGCCATTCACAAGTTCCCTGACGATATTCTCCTTAGAATTAATTATGCCGACTTTCTTCTTTTCTTTGAACATAAAAAGGATTAAGCCATGTAATAGCTCATTATTGCACAATAATTCCATCCTAAATTTGAACTTCAGTTTGTTATCTATAGGTATAAATAAATCATACAACAAATCACTTAAATCAATCAATCTAATCTTAAGTAATCCAAAGGCAAAAATTATAGATAATAATATGATTTCATCACTGAAATCAATCAAAATTCTGATTATGATTAATTATTATACTTTATTTCAAAGTAAGTTAAATTCTATTAAAAAAATTGGATACTTTTAGCAGACGAGTTTCCAGATTACAAAAAATTGAAGGAAACAGGATTTGAGATATTATATTATTAAAAGAAAATAAATGAGAAATGGAAAGAAATAGAGAATAAGGGAGTGATAACAAGTAAAGAGTATTAATTAAAAGGACTATATAACATATATGTATTAAATGAAGATAAGGAAGGTAAGAAGGAATTGAAGTGTTAAAGAGAAGATAGATTATTGAAGGTATAAGAAGAAGGTTATTTAATAATTTAAGAAGGGAACATAGTGAAGATTAATTATCAAGCATGTGTAATATTAGGATATAGCAAGAATGAGATAATAAATAGAGCTTTTAGAAGATTAGTGATAGAAGAGGAAGATTTAGAGAATTTGGATAAATATAATTAAGAGTAGAAGACAATATATTTTGTGAACAGATGGAACTATGTGTAAGAGTGTGTTGTTAGTATGGAGAAACATAAAGTAAACCAGATGTTAATAGTGTTTAAAGGTGATAAATAGTTAGTGAAAGATGTGATTATATTTGTGAACTCAATAGGATTAGTGAAATATTTGTCTGTAAATGCTAAGTTACTTCTGCACATTGATTATAAAACTATTAAAACCAAATTTCAATCCATCTACCAAATCTTCCATTTTTCTGATCTTATTTCTCCCCTCAACAAAACCACTACAGTTCTTTCCAAGCTCAACAACATCAACTATCAAGTCACTCTCACTTAATTCAATTCTTCTCTTTTTATTTTCAAAATACATCAATCAACCAAACATATTCCTCCTCTTATTCCCAAATTAATCACCAATCTTCAATTTTAGTATATCAATTCACATTATATTATTAAATATTCATAATCATCACATAATCAAAATATTCAACAGAATAAAAATAATCAAAATAATTATCATCATAATACTAGCCTTCATGATGATCATGATAGCAATAATGATAAGGATATTGAGGAATAATACTTATATAAAAAAGTAGACTATAAGTTAAGTTAGGGAATCAAAACAATGAGACTGTAAAATAATGAATTGTATTTTATAGATGAGTTAGAGTTAAAGAACGTAATACTAGAGATAGAATAGATGAATTTAAAGAAGAATTAATAAATAATGGAAAAGAACAAAAAGAAAATGAGTGAAAAAGTGATAAAAATAATTGATTATGTTGACTTTTAGGAAAAGATAAGAAATTAGGAGAATATAACATTAGTAAAGAGATTGAAGATATTGTTTATAATATACATAATAACGAATTTGAGTTTATGGATAGTGAATTACTTTTAATTTTGAGAGAATGATATATAATTGAAGAGAAGCATGGAAGTTGTTGTATATTAAGAATAGAGGATGTGGATTTTATAAGGAATGCTTTTGAACGTATATTAATTGATATTCCTAAGTTAAGGACTGAAGACTGGGTTGAGTGAAACTGAAATAAAAGAGAAAATGAGGAGGGAGAGTCAGAGTTTAGTATAAATTTAATAGAATATCATATAGAATCAATGGTCCTCAATGTTACCCGAATTGCTCATTCATCAGTCCACTCCACTAATCTAAATATACAGTACTGACTCTTCTCTCATACTTAATATCGACTAAGCCACCAATTCCATTATCACTCAGATCATAAATATGCTTAATCTTCATCTCTCTCAATTCACTCTCAATAATTACTCAGTCAATTTCTATATTTATCATCTTTAGGGTATTACACATATACATTACACTCATACAAATTATACATATTTTCTATTTATTATATTTATTTTTAGGTAATTATTTTTAATAGCTCATACAATTAAATACTCTTTATATTTAAAATATTATTTATTCTATCTAAAATCTTAAATCTTTCTTATTATTACTCATGATTTTTTCTTTATTCTTCAATCTAGCTATTCTTATTTACTTTCTTTATATTTACAATTAAGTTATTTCAATTATTAAAACCATTATGAATTTTTATCTGTTATTACCTTTATCCACAATCAAATTATTATTAAAGTAATATCATTATATTTAATAATTAATATATATATAATCAACTAATTAAACTTATAATTATACAAATATAATGTATATAATAAACATCATATTAAAATATTTAATTATAATATAAATATAATATTTGTTGAAGAATTATTAATATAAAATTTCAATAATCATAATAAAAATAATAATAATAAATGAATAATAGATGAGTTGAATTTTTTAATATTACATTTGAAAAATAATAAAAAAGTGAAGAATTCGAGGTAAAAATAAATTCAGATGAAGAAGAAGAACTAAAGAAAGAAGAATAAGACTAAGATGAAGCTCATTTAATTCCATAGAAGAAAAAAAGAAAATTTAGTTATAAGAAAATATAGGTAGACATAAAATTGGTGAGCATATTAACAGTAATGATAATAATGATTTTATACTTGGTATTGAATTATAGTATGATAATATAGAAAGAAGGGGAGATGGTGGGACTAGTGAAGGAACTAGAGATAATAAGGAAAATGGAGATAGAGATGGTGATGAATTTTAACAAGGTGAATATTGTGTTAATGAGCAATAATAGTAAAGATTTGGAGATAGCAGTTCAGAATTAAGATACTCTTTACACTCTCTAAAACTAACTGCTACTCACTCACAATCTCAATGTTAACCTCCTCTAGTCCTCTTATCTCTCCACTTACAATTAAATTCTCTTCCAGAATCTTATTCCTATCTTTACCAATCTCACCTATAACCGTTCTCTCTTCGACCCTCTACTCACAAGTGGCATGCATCTACTCATCACTACAAATCAGCAAAACATCAGGTATTTATATTAAATATCACATATCACATATCATATATCATTATATTAGGTTTCTTTTGGATGCCTAACTCAAAAAAATGCTACTGTTGCCTTTAACTCCATAATATCAATAAACATACTAAATTCTTCAACTCTTCCTCAACAATCTCATGCAAAAACTTACTTCTTAGTTCATTTTCAGCTTTATTCAAAATATTGATAATTTCTTTCTGGTCAAAATTATCATCTTTATTCTCTTTTTAGTATTTGCTATCTCCATTTATCTCTTCTTTTTTCTTCCTTTTATTTAGCACATTCATCAACAAGTATATTTATTTCATTATTTTAGATCATTCAATACAGACTTATGATCGGAATACTTCCTTAAAATACTATCAAATAATATAAAGAAATCAAGGATTACGTTAACCAAATTATTAATCAAAAGTGATTAATTAAAATTATTTTATTATATTTATTATTTTGATATAATCAATGCAGATTAAATTCTATTTCATCTTTATTTTTCTTTACTTTTCTTTTAGTCTCAGAGTCAAAATTGATTCTGATACTTCAAATATACTTGACTCTTTGCAAAATAATTCCAGTTTTAATTAGACTTTTTACAATAACTATCAATAAATTATGAAATAGCATAAATAAAACAATATCAGTCAATAATTAATTAATCAAAAGATTCAAATAACTGTATAAAACAATATTCAATAACCGGTTAGTTAAAAAATGTAGAAAATTTAATTCAAACATGAAAAGAAAGAAAATTATTCTTAAGAATAACAATATTTAGAACATAATTAATTTCAAAAGAATATAATTAAAGAATCATATAATTAAGATGATTAATATGATTTAAGATTTGATTATGGATGTTATAAAATTATAATAATTTATTTGTTTTTTGTATTGTTTTTTTACTTATAAATAATAAAAAGTAGGAATAAAAAGGAAGGGAAAAAATTTGATTAAAATTCAGATAATATTTCACAAACTTTTAGTGAAGATTCAAAATATGTAAAATATTAATAATAATAATAATAAAGAGTAATTCTTAGATTTCATAAGCCTTTACAAAGTATTAAGAAAATGAAAAAGTTTATTATATTGATGTACACGAGTTCAAAAAAGAATTATTAAAAGCTCATGATTGAGATTGAATTTTGTAATAAACATATTAAATTGATTTAATAAATTGTAAAATCGGTTTATTTTAATAAAATTATTTATATTATGTAAACTTATAATATCGATTTGCTTTAAAAGTATTCTAAAATTACTAAGATAAATTCATTAGATTATATTTAATACCTCAAAATAATTAGTTTGCGTAATTATTTGTTGCATATATTTCTTCTCTTTATTTATATGTTTAGACTATAATAATACTTTAAAATAATATGAACTATCTAGATTTTGAGATATTACATTAGTAAAGTAATTCTATTAATTATAGAAATAGTGATGGAAATGAAGAGAAAGTGAAATAACAATTCAAATGTAAGAAGGTAAAAAGAGAGTGTAAAAAAATAAGCAATTTAATATAAAGATAAAAATGGAGTATGAATTCATATAAAATTTGTAAAAGGGATCAAGATCCAGAATATGGAGAAGAGGAGAATGTAGATGAAATGATAAATTATTTAAAGAAAATGCCAACAATAGTAGAGAAATAGGAGATAGATTAATTGAGAAATGAGATAAGAGAAATGAGTTTTGGGGAGAAATTTATGGTGATAATAGGTGACTGTGCAGAGAGTTTTGACGATTGCCAATAGAAAATATTGCTAGAAAAATGTTAGTTCTATGAGTTGGTGGGGAGAATGTTGGAAAAGGGATTGTAGAAGACAGTGATAAGAGTAGGCAGAATTGCTGGTCAATATTGTAAACCTAGATCCAATAAGTATGAGTACATCAATAATCAGAAAGTTCTATCTTATAAGGGAGACATGATCAATAGTTTTCATGATCTCAATAAACGCAATTCTGATCTATCTCTTCTTAAGGAAGCCTATATTCACAGTCTCTTTTCTTCTAACTTCATCGCCCATCACAATAAATCCAATCATACTACACATTCAAATCATAGTATTAATGCTAATAATCATAATTATAATAATACTAATCACAATAATAACAATACAATTACTAATAATTACAATATCAATTAAAAATCACATAATAATAACTTCAAATTCAATTATACCAATAATAATAATAACAATAGTTATGAAAATAATAATTGTAATAACAATTGTAATTCTAATTGTATTAATATTTTAAATAATAAGGAAAATAATAATAAAAATATAGATATTAATGAGAATAATAATGAAAATAATATTAAAAATGAAAATAATATTAAGAATAATAATACATAATGCTGCTGCTGTTCTCGTCTTTATTTTAGCCATGAAGCATTATCATTGGAATATGAAGAATCAATGACACGATAAATGGGAGATGAATTATATTATGACATGAGTGCTCATTTATTATGGATTGGAGAAAGAACACGTTAGATATGTGGAAGTCATATAGAATTCATTAGAGGGATAAGTAACCCTATTGGAGTAAAGATAAGTGAGAAGATATCTGATGATGAATTTATAGAACTAGTGAAGGTATTGAATCCATTAAATGAAAGAGACAAGTTAATTGTTATGGTACGAATGGGTTAACATGTTTAACATTTACATAGACTCATCCAAATTAAATAAAAATTTAATCTTCATTTTCTATGGATGACAGACCCCATGCATGCCAATACTGAAGTCATCAATAATTTTAAAACTCGTTAAATATCCAATATTATCCATGAACTTAATTAGGTTATAAATATTCTCAAACAAAATCAAGAGTATTTAGCAGGTATTCATCTTGAAGCCACTCCTTTCAATGTCAATGAGTGTATTCATGATCAATAGGATTATAATAATCTTGGAAATCTCTATACAACTAAATGTGATCCAAGGCTTAATTTCTAGTAAACATTTTTAGTTTTATAAAGTTTACTTCATTCACTTACATTATGATTTTTTTTTATTATAAAATCAGGATAAATTTTTAAATGAATAAAAATTAAATAAAAAAATTTATATGTATATTTCATTCATGTATAAAAATAATTATTAAAATTATATTGATTATAAATCTATTGCAAAATAAAAATAAAAAACGCTTATTAGTATTAATATAATATTAACATTATTATAAAATAATATTTTAACTTTTAATTATATTTCCCTATTTTAAAGAAATTTTTGTCTATAATATCTTATTTTATTTCTCTTTTATTATTTTGTATTCGGACTCTTTTCCATGACTTTAATATATGTTTATCACATCAAATATTGTTTTGATTTTTAATTTGATTTTAAAATTTACAAATTAGATTTTTTAATTTTATATCTTGCTAATTACTTATAAAATCTTTAACTAAAATTTAATTTTTAAAACTATCACTATTTAGTATCTTTAATGAAAGCGGATTTCAAATAATCTTATTTTTAATAAGGGGTATTTTCATTAAATTTTTTTAAATTTTATATTTTTATAAGAGAATCATATATTTAATTCAATTTAATTAAATTTTGTTAATTTAATTTCTTTGATTCAAAATTCTTTCTGAAGTAGTTATATTTTTTCTTTTTAAATCATTTTTCGTTAAATTATATTATTATTTTCATTCATTAAGTAATTTATTTTGAAAAATTCAAACCTTATTATAAGTTTTTAAAAATTATATATATAAACCATAATACTTTCATTTATTTTAATTTGCTAAGATTAATTTTTAGAATTTAAATAATTTATTTTTAATTTAAAAATTTTTATATAATGTTATTTAATAAGTAAAAAAAAATATAAAAATTTTTAAAATGGAATCAGACACTGTAAAGTAAGATTATATAATTATTCCAATTGATTTTGCCAAAATGAAATTATCATTAGACCATGCAAAATGTTCTTAAGAAATAAAAGATTTTCTTAAATGTGAATAATGTAACAATATTGCATTAATTCCAAAATTTTGTAAATATTGTGAATCAACTTATTGTTAAAGCTGCATCAACATTAAAAATTAATGTTTAAAAAATTGTGGATCGATTGAAAATGGTTTTTCGAAAAAATTATTGAAAATATTAAATAAGGTTGAATTTGAATGTCCTTCAATAAATTAAAATTGTACTGAAGGGATTATTTATGAAAATCTAATTTATCATATAAACACATGTAAATATATTATAAAAAAAGCTAAATGTTTGCTTTGTGAAACAATTTTGCTGAATGACATTGTTGTAAATCATGTTATAAATGAATGTCCTGAAAATTTAATAAAATGTAAGCATTGCAAAATTGAAATCAAAAGAAAAAACTTGAAAAATCATGAAGAAAATTGTGAGGAAAAAATTTTATTATGTTTATTATGTGAATTTAAATATATTTTAAGAGAAAAACATTCTGATTATGAATGCAAATAAATAAGAATTTTGAGAGAAAATTTTTAATCAAAAAGTAATGAATTATAAAATTAAATTAACATTCTTGAAAGAAAAATTTCAGTTTTGACTACAGAATAATAATTGTGTAGAAAAGAATTAGATATTTAAAAGACTTTAAAACAATGGATTTTTATACCATATATGCAAAATCAAATATTACCGAATTCCTATTTCGCAACTTGATTATAAATAATATCAGGATCAATTGGAGGTAATCCAGTAAGAATTAACATGAAAAAGGAATTATCTTCTTATATTAGATAAATATCAAATATGCCTTTAGAATTTACAGTTCCTCATCCTCATTCTGGTTAAGTAGCATTTTGCTAAGCTAGCCAGATTCCTTAAGGAAGAATATGGAAAGTTAATAAAATTACTTATTAAGGATATGCAAATGGAGATAGTAATGGTTACGGATATTTAATATTATAAGTTGGAATATAAAGAATACTCAATATAGAGAGAAGAACAATCAAAAATCAAGAATTAATTAAAGATATATGGAATGGAAGTATAGATATTAAATCTGGTCATGAAAATAGTGTA
>Ga0315908_10001548_pt1 | contig 17200 bp, 19 predicted proteins | sample LakEriMetagenome_12_FD_203520 | JGI IMG/M metagenome (GOLD analysis project Ga0315908, IMG submission 203520) | Freshwater fungal communities from buoy surface, Lake Erie, Ohio, United States - Buoy 4 MA124 | ecosystem: Environmental > Aquatic > Freshwater > Lake > Lake biofilm | place: USA... | reverse complement strand
CCGGCCCTGCGCCAACTGCGCGGTGAAGCGGTGGGGCTGGTGTTCCAGGACCCGATGACCCGCCTCAACCCACTGCTGACGATCGGCGATCACCTGGCCGACACCCTGGCGGTCCACCGGCCCCGCTGGCAGAGGCGCAAGGTGAGACAACGGGCGGAAACCCTTCTGACCCGGGTGGGCATCGGCCCGGAGCGCTACGGCAGCTATCCCCATGAATTCAGTGGCGGCATGCGCCAGCGCTTAGCGATCGCCCTGGCGATCGCCCTGGAGCCGCCGCTGGTGATCGCCGATGAACCCACCACCAGCCTGGATGTGGCGGTGGCGGCCCAGGTGATGGCGGAACTCACCCGCCTCTGCCAGGAGGCCGGCAGCGCCCTGTTGCTGATCAGCCACGACCTGGCCCTGGCCGGCCGCTGGTGCGAGCGGATCGCCGTGCTCGACCAGGGAAGGCTGGTGGAGGAGGCACCCGCCACCGAGCTGCTCACCCATCCCCGCTCAGACCTGGGCCAGCGCCTGGTGGCGGCCGCCAGGTCCCGGGAGGCCACCCCCACCCCCGCCCCCAGCAGCGCACCCCTGCTACTTGAACTGGACAACCTGCGCTGCTGGCACCCCCTGCCCTCGCCCCCCTGGAACCCCCGCTGGCTCAAGGCGGTGGATGGGGTGAGCCTGCAGTTGCGCGAAGGGGAAACCCTTGGAGTGGTGGGCGCCTCGGGCTGCGGCAAGAGCACCCTCTGCCGGGCCCTGATGGGTCTGACATCCGTGCGCGGTGGCAGTGTGCGCCTGCAAGGGCAGAACCTGCTGGAGCTGCGGGGCCGCCTGCGGCAGCGGGGCCGGCGCCGCATCCAGATGGTGTTCCAGGACCCCCTGGCCTGCCTCAATCCGGTGATGGCGGTGGGGGAAGCGGTCGCCGACCCGCTGCTTATCCATGGCCTCGCCAGCCGGGCCGAGGCGCGGCAGCGGGCCCGCCAGCAGCTGGCAGCCGTGGGGCTGACGCCACCAGAGCTCTACGAGCGGCGCCTGCCCCGGGAGCTGTCGGGGGGCCAGCAGCAGCGGGTGGCCATCGCCCGGGCCCTGGTGCTCGAACCCCGGGTGCTGCTCTGCGATGAGAGCGTCAGCATGCTTGACGCCGAGGTGCAGGCGGAGGTGCTGGAGCTGCTGCGCGCCTTGCAGCACAGGCTGGGGCTGGGGCTGGTCTTCGTCACCCACGACCTCTCCCTGGCCAGTGGCTTCTGCCAGCGGGTGATCGTGCTGGAGGGTGGAAAGATCGTGGAGCAGGGACCGGGTGACGCGTTACTGGCCCATCCCCAGGCAGCGATCACACGCCAATTGATTGAGGCCTGCCCCAGACTGCCGGTGACCCACGCCTGAGCCCAGCCTCTGCCGCAACCATGTTTCAACGCTTGCTGCCGAAAGCTCGATTTCTGATTGTCATTGCCGTTCTGGGACTACTGGCCGCAAGCGCGGCCACCTTCATGATGGGGGCCCATCTGGTGGTGGACCAGCTGGATGAGGCCTTCTTGGGCGAGTTCCAGAAGCTGGGCACTTTTGAGGTCATGATCCTGCAGGCGATCGACCTCTTCCTGGTGGGCGCTGGCTGCCTGACCCTGGCCATCGGCATGTTCTCCCTGTTCGTGCGCGAATTGCCCCTGCCGGAGCCGATGCGCCTGCGCAGCTTCCATGAGGTCAAGAGCATGTTTGCCAACTTCCTGATCCTCTCGTTGGCGGTGTCCTTCCTTGAAACCTTCAGCCATCTGGATCGTTCGATCGAGGCGCACCAGTCCAATGGCATCGAGCTCCTGTTCGCCGGCGCCGGCACGGCCCTTGTGACCGCTGCACTCCTGGGCTTCAAGACCTTCGGCGGTGAAAGCCACCCCAGCCAGCCGTGACGACTAGATGCGCCTCCTCAGCAAACCCAGCAAACGCTCAAACGCCTCCGGTAGCGGCGCTTCGCACACCAGCCGCTGCTTGGTGATCGGGTGATCAAGTCCCAGCTGCACGGCGTGCAAAGCCTGGCCAGGCAGCTCGAGCGGCAGCTTGCGGCAGCGGGAGTAGGTGGGGTCGCCCACGATCGGGTGACCGACGTGGGCGCAGTGCACCCGGATCTGGTGGGTGCGACCGGTGTCGAGCTTGAAACGCAGCAGGCTGTAATCCCCCAGGCGCTCTACCAGGCGCCAGTGGGTGCAGGCATGACGCCCCGAATCGTCGTGAACCACGGCATATTTTTTGCGGTCGACGGGATGGCGGCCGATCGCCCCGACGATCGTGCCGGAGTCGCCAGCCGGTTGGCCGTGCACCACCGCCAGGTACTGGCGAGAAGCGATGCGCTTCTGGATCTGCACCTGCAGCTTCACCAAGGCCTCCTGGCTCTTGGCCACGACGATGCAACCCGTGGTGTCCTTATCGAGCCGATGCACGATGCCGGGCCGCAGTTCGCCGCCGATGCCGGGCAGATCTGGGCAGTGGTGCAACAGGCCATTCACCAGGGTGCCGTCCTTGTTGCCAGGCGCCGGATGCACCGTGAGCCCGGCGGGCTTGTTGAGCACGATCAGGTGGGCGTCTTCAAACAGCACATCAAGCGGCATCGCCTGGGGCAGCAGGTAGGGAAGGGGCTCGGGCGGCGGCATCCACAGCGCCACGCTGTCGCCTTGGCGCAGGGGTGTCTTGGCCCGACCCGTGACGCCGTTCACCTGCACGTAGCCCGCCTCGATGAACTTCTGAATCCGGGCGCGGCTCTGCTCCGGCCGCTGGGCCACCAGCCAGCGATCCAGCCGCATCGGCAGCGGCTTGGGATAGGTGAGGGTCAGCAGCTCACCTTCGCCCTCACCAAATTCGCTCATGGAGGAGTCAAAACCGGCAGCTCAAGCGCAATGGCCCCCAAGCGAGCGCAGCGAAAATCATCGAGCAGCTTGGTGGCCATGCGCAGGCTGTCGCCACTGGTGTGGCGCTCCGCAGCGGTCACCAACCAGCCCTCCACATCCGGGCCGCCGCCGGGCAGCACACCCAGGGGGATGCCATAGCGCTGGCCCACCAGCCCAGCCGGCACGCCAGCAGCTGGCTCGGCTTCAAGCAGGGTGAGCAGCTGCAGGAAGGCCCGGGCTGCGGCTTCGTTGTCGTAGGCCGCCTGGCCGATGTCGTCGCACAGGGCCAAGCGCAGGGCTGCCTGCTGGTCGTCGAGGCGGGGCGGCAGCACGCCGGGGGCGTCGAGCAGGTCGAGGTCCTGGCCCAGCCGCACCCAGCGCAAGCTGCGAGTCACACCGGCACGGCGGGCGCTGTCTACGACTTTCTGACGCACCAGCCGATTGATCAAGGCCGATTTACCCACATTGGGGAAGCCCAGCATCAACGCCCGCACCGGCCGTGGCTTCATGCCCCGCCCCGCCCGGCGAACATTGAGGGCCACGCCGGCTCGGATCGCCGCCTGCTGCAGCTGCTTAACGCCGGTGCCGGCCTTGGCATCACACCACCAGCAGGTCTGCTCCTGGGCTCGAAACCAGGCGGTCCAGGCCTGGCGCACCGGCGGCGGAATCATGTCGACCCGGTTGAGCACCAGCAGGTGTTGCTTATTGCCGATCCAGCGCTGCAGCCGCGGGTGGGAGGTGGCCATGGGTATGCGGGCATCGCGCACCTCGATCACCAGGTCCACCTTGGCAAGGTTGGCGCTGAGAGCTTTCTCCGCCTTAGCGATGTGGCCTGGGTACCACTGAATCGCTGGAGCGTTGACGCTGAGCGGAAGCGTCTGGGGCATCAGGGCACCACCAGCACCGGACAGGGAGCCAGCTGGATCACCCGGGCGGCGGTGCTCTGCTGATCGCTCTCGATCGCAATGCCGCGGGTGCCCATCACGATCACGTCAGCATTGATCTCATCTGCCACATCGCCGATCACGAAGGCGGGCTTGCCCTCCCGCTCGATCACCTGGCAGCTCACGCCGGCCTCTTCAAAGCGAGCGCGGGCTTGCTGCAGCAGGGCAGCAACCGCAGCTGGGTCGTCCTGCTCGGGCTCCACTACCGACAGCAACACCAGGGTGCTGGAGTGCTGCTGGGCCAGTTTCAAGGCCACCGCAGCCGTTTCCATCGCCTGACGGCTCTGGTCGATGGGAAAGAGAACGGTGTCAAACATGGGGGGTAATGCGGCTGGGCAGATGCAAGCCCGTGGCTTCAGTCTGGGGGTCCCTTCGTCGCCCGGCCAGGGCGGATGGCAGGGGGGAATCCGAAGCCTGGGCTGGCTGGGGCCCGCGGGGGCTAATCTCCCCCGGCAATTCAGTTATTCCATAACCCATGGCGAAGCGATCCCTGGCCAGCCTTTCGGCCGATGAGCTCCGCGGCAAGCGCGTGCTGGTGCGGGTTGACTTCAACGTACCGCTAGATGACGCCGGTGCCATCACCGACGACACCCGCATCCGGGCCGCCCTGCCCACGATCAATGACCTGAGCAGCAAAGGCGCCAAGGTGATCCTGGCGGCCCACTTCGGCCGTCCCAAGGGCCAGGTGAACGAAGCCATGCGCCTCACCCCCGTGGCTGCCCGCCTCAGCGAGCTGCTCGGCAAGCCCGTGGTGAAAACCGAAAGCTGCATCGGCCCCGAAGCCGAAGCCAAGGTGGCAGCCATGGCCGAAAGCGATGTGGTGCTGCTCGAAAACGTGCGCTTCTTCGCTGAAGAAGAGAAGAACGACGCCGGTTTCGCTGCCCAGCTAGCAGCCCTTGCCGATGTTTACGTGAACGACGCCTTCGGCGCCGCCCACCGGGCCCACGCCTCCACCGAGGGCGTCACCAAGGCGCTCAGCCCCAGCGTGGCCGGCTACCTGATGGAGAAGGAGCTGCAGTACCTGCAGGGCGCCATCGACGAGCCCAAGCGCCCCCTGGCGGCGATCGTGGGCGGCTCCAAGGTGAGCTCCAAAATCGGCGTGCTTGAGGCCCTGATCGATAAGTGCGACAAGGTGCTGATCGGCGGCGGCATGATTTTCACCTTCTACAAAGCCCGTGGCCTAGCGGTGGGCAAGAGCCTGGTGGAAGAGGACAAGCTTGAGCTGGCCAAGGAGCTCGAGGCCAAGGCGGCCGCCAAGGGCGTGCAGCTACTGCTGCCCACCGATGTGGTGCTGGCCGACAACTTCGCCCCCGACGCCAACAGCCAGACCGTGTCGATCGACGCCATCCCCGATGGCTGGATGGGCCTTGACATCGGCCCCGACTCGCTCAAAGCCTTCCAGGAAGCCCTGGCCGACTGCAAAACCGTGATCTGGAACGGCCCCATGGGCGTGTTCGAGTTCGACAAGTTTGCCGCCGGCACCAACGGCATCGCCCACACCCTGGCCGACCTAAGCGGCAAGGGCTGCTGCACGATCATCGGTGGTGGCGACTCCGTGGCAGCCGTGGAAAAGGTGGGCGTAGCCGAAAAGATGTCCCACATCTCCACCGGCGGTGGCGCCAGCCTGGAGCTGCTGGAAGGCAAGGTTCTTCCCGGCGTGGCAGCACTAGATGAAGCCTGATCTGGAAGTGGCCTGATCCAGGCTGACCGCGACAGGGGGCTCAGGCCCCCTTTTTTTGTTGGCGCTGGTCCTTGTCCCAGCCCGGCAAGCCAAAGCGGCGCTGAAGCTCGGCCCGTTCGGTCATCCAGCGGCGACGCTGCTCCATCGCCTGGTCCTGCAGGTTGCGCTGGCAGGTCTGCAAGGCATCGACGCCAAGGGCCGGCACCATGCAGCGCTCGGCCTGGCTCAGTTGGTCCAAGCGTTCGACGGAAACCCGCTGCTCCAGCTGCCGGCGGGCAGCGAAATAAGCCTGGCGCTCCTGGCTGCTCAATTTGGCCATCGCCTCGGCCTGCTGGCGTTGCATCGCTTCGCGGCGCTCAGGGTTGGGGCGCCTTCCGTAACTGGTGCCTTCGGCGAAGGCCGCAGCACCGGCCCCACCCAACCCCATGGTTAACAAGGCGCCTGCCAGAAGCAGGGAGGCAGGGCGCTTTCCGGCTCTAGGCAAAAAGGTGTGCAAGAGGTTCATGGATGTAGGTGAGGTGAGGTGGGGAGGAGCCGCTTGGGGCGAATCCACCCCTCAATCCTGGACGCTCCATTTCACTGAAATGTGACTAACACAGCCGAAAGTTGTGACCGGATCTGACTGTGCACAACCGCAGCGCCGGCTGAAGCCGGCTTCAGCAACCGGAGATCACACCACCCAAGATGCCGCCCATCGCGGCCCCCATTGGCAGGCTCCAGAGGCGATTGCGGGAGTTGCTGGCCAACATCGCTCCCAATCCGCCACCAATGGCAGCCCCGGTCAGCACGGTCCCCCTATTGCAGCGATTCACGGGAGGAGGGCTATAGAGCTCAGGCTCAGAGGCGATGGGGTAGCCATAGGGACTCACGGGCAGGGGGGCATAGGTTCGGCCTCGGGGCGGACCGTAGTTGTCGTAGGCGTAGCGCTGACCGCCGTAGGCGTAGCGCTGATCGCCGTAGCGCTGATCGCCGTAGGGATAGGCCTGGGCGGCCTCAGGAGCCAGGGCTGCACTGCCGAGCAGGCCGGCCAAAACGAGAGGAAGAGCAGAGAGGCGCATGGTTGATCTCGAGGTAGGTGGTGTGGCGGGGAATGGGGTTCGGAGAAAGAAAAGCGAAAAGGCCGTCAGAGGCTCAGGCCGGGCCGCCCGGGCAGCTGGGCGGTGAAGCCCTGGCGGCCCATCAGAAGCTGCCATTCCTGCTGATCGCGCCGCCTCTGACGCTCCCGAGCCTGCTCATCGCGGCGCAGGCACTGGTCGTTGTCCCAGCGCTCACGGGCGCTGCTGAGGCAGCGATCCAGTTGGTCGAGGCGCCACTGGGTCTGGCGATAGGACTGATCCGCCAAGGCCCGCTGAGCCTGAACCCAGCCGCGCGTGAGGTCCGAATTAGGGCTCCAGGGGCCGAAGGCTCGACCGGGGAACTGGGGATCGGCCATGGCGGAGCCGGCACTAACGGCGCCGCTACCCAACAGGCCCAGCACCAGGGCCAGCCGGGGAAGGGGAAAGGACTTCATGGGAAGAAGGTGGGTGAAATGGTGCAGCCTTCAGCTGTCACCCCGGAACTTTGCGGCGAACCAACGGGCGAAGTGCAACCGAGTTGCCACAAACCTGTGACCAAATCCGACAGACGCGGGGGGTAACCGGCAGTTTCAGCTCCCCAGCTGGCTTTTGGAGCGCCCCCAAAGGGCGATTCCAAAACGAAATCCAAAGGCGGGGCTAGGGCCATTGCCGGAGCCATCGCTCTCCAGCCGCTCCAGCCCACCGCCGTGGGCGGCCGCCACCCGAGCGGCAATCGCCAGCCCCAGGCCGCAGTGGCCGCTGCCACCTCGGGCGGCATCGAGCCGCTGGAAGGGCATCAAGGCCTGATCCCACTTAGCGGCGGGGATGCCTGCGCCCCCATCCCAAAGCACGATGCGAAAGCCCTCCCCCTCAGGAGGCCCGGACTGCAGTACCAGCCTCAGCGGTGGTGCGCCGTAACTGCGGGCGTTATCGATCAAATTGGCCACGGCCCGGGAAAGCGCCACCGGCTGCACCACGCGCAGCAAGGGCTGCAGCTCCAGCGCCAGGGTGTCGGCATCCAGGCCCGCCGCCACCTCGGCCAGCAGCTGGTCAAGCGGCACCGCCACGGCCACCTCGTTGTCGTTACCGCCAGCGAACAGCAAAAACTGTTGAGTGATCCGCTCCAGGGCCGCCAAATCGGCCTCAGCCTGTTGCAGATCCACTCCCGGCAAGCCGGCCAAGCTGAGCCGAAAGCGCAGTCGTGTAATCGGGCTTTTGAGGTCGTGGGCGATGCCACCCAACATCACCGAACGCTCCTGCTCGACGCGCCCCAAGCGCCGCACCATTGCATTGAAGCGGCCGGTGAGCTGGCGCACGGTGGTGGTGCCACGCTCCTCCGGCAGAGCGGGTGGCCGGGCGGCGGTGCCTACCCCGCCCAGGGCCCGCTGCAGCTGATGCAGGGGGCGTTGCACCTCAATCCAGAAAAACAGCAGCAGCGCCACGCTGCCGCCCAGCCCCAGACCCGCCAGCAGCAGCCAGGGATCGGGCGGCCAGCGGCGGGCCGGCGGAATCGGCGCCAGCAGCCACACCGGCTCCAGCGGCGCCAGCAGTTGCACCCACACACCCCTCTGCGGCAGCGCCGCCGGCAGCACGGTGGGACAGGGCCGCAGCTCAAGGCAGAGCTGCTGGCGCAGCAGCCGTCCCTCCGCGGCCAGCGCAGAGTTGGTGGAGGTGGGCGGAAGGGCCCCGACTCGCAGGGACAGACCACTGAGCCGGGCCAGGGTCGCCGGCGGCAAGCGATCGAGGGCCAGCTCCGCCAGGCGCACCTGAAACAGCACCTCGGGCCCCAACTGGGCAATGCGGGCCCGCTGCAGACGCTCGGCCAGCAGCGCCTGCAACTGGGCCGTACTCAGCAGGGCAATCCCAAGTCCCACCAGGCCGTAGCGCAGGGCGGTCCTAACGGCTGCGAGGTTGACCATCGGGCACGAATACATAGCCATAGCCCCACACCGTCTGCAGATAGCGGGGGCGAGCGGGATCCGGCTCCACCAATTTGCGTAGCCGCGACACCTGCACATCCATGCTGCGGCTGTCTGTCACTGAATCCGGCCCCCGCGCCAGCTCGACCAGCCGCTCACGCGAAAGGGGTCGGTGCGGATGCTGCACAAAGGCCGCCAGTAAAGCGAATTCGCCTGAGGTGAGCACCGTGATCCTTCCCCCCTGCTCCAGGGTGCGGGCCGCCAGATCCAGAACCTGCTCACCAATCGTCAAGGACTCCCCTTCGGCCAAGGGCGTACCGGCCGGCAGGGCGACGCGGCGACGCAGTACCGCCTCAATGCGGGCGGTGAGCTCCCGCGGCAGGAACGGCTTGGCCAGATAGTCGTCGGCGCCCTGCTCCAGGCCGATGATCCGATCCACCGCATCGCCTTTGGCGGTGAGCATCACCACCGGTAGATCGTCACCGCAGTCGCGCAAGCGCCGCAGCAGGGTGAGGCCGTCGTCTCCCGGCAGCATCAGATCCAGCACCACCAGATCGGGACGCTGGCCTGCCAACCGCGCCATCAGCTGGGCTCCGTCTGCCAGGCAGCGCACGTCATAGCCCTGGTCGATCAGGTAGGTGCCCACCATGCTCCGCAATTCGGGGTCGTCATCGACCACCCAGATGCTTTGACCAGGGGACATCGCGGTGCCATTCCGGAAAGATTTAGTCACAGCTTGGCCGGAATCTGGCAATAGCGGGCAGCACAGGGCTGCATAGCCTGAGTTCATTCCCACCTAAGCCATGCCCACCGCAACCATGGTTCCTGGTGTTCGTCACCCGCTGCGACTTATCGCCAGCAGCCTGGCGGGAGTGCTGCTTTTGGCCACTGGTGTCAGCCCAGAACAGCCGGCACGGGCGGCCGATGAGTTTGAGGTCTACCAACAGCGGCTAGCGCAATTGTTCCGGCAGCTCGATCGCAACGGTGATGGCAGGCTGGAGCTTGATGAAGTGCGCGCCAACGCCTACCTTCTGCGCCACTTCGAGCGGCTCGACCGCGGCGGCAAGGGCTACCTAGTGCCCGGCGACCTGCGTTAAGGATCCAGCTGGGTCTTGTCGGCCACCACCAGCACCCGCTTGGTGGCACTGACGATGCCCTTGGGATGGACCAGCAAAATTGCCCAGGTCTGAGATCCCGGTGTGAAGGGAGCCTGCACCGACTTGAACAGGCCACCGCCACCCAATGCTCCCAGCTGGAGCTCTGGGCTCTCCAGAGCGTTCACCTGCTGACCGGTAAGGGCCACCAAACCACCCGCCGCGATCGCCCCCTCCAGGGGCTCGTCAAACAACGCGTCAACGTCATAACGCTGACCTGTGAGCACCGCATCCGGGATCAAAAGACTCACGGGTAGATCGGCCTCACCGCTGCGCATCAGGGTCTGCTCTCGAATCACTACCTGGCCATTGATGCGGCCCCCAGGACCGCCACTGCTGCTGAGCACGAGCTGTTGCTGGGCATCGAGCCGGTAGCGAGTAGGGCCTTCCTGCCGGCTGCCGGTCACCTGGAGCTGCACGGTGCTGCGCCCATCACGCAAAGGCTTGCCCGTGGTGAGCTGCCAGCGGGCATCAGGGAACTGCCGCAGCAAGCTGCGCCTTCGCAGTTCCACCAGGGTTACGTCGAGCCCAGGACCGTCCTCCATGGCGCCCCTGAGCTCGCCGGTGCCGTTGAAGGCCGTTTCCAGGGCCTGGAGCTGAGCCGCACTGGGCCCGGCACCAGCAAGAGCGGGCACCGTACTGACCAGCAGGACGGCGAGGCCGGCCAGGCTTCGGGGCAGAAATCGGCCAAGTAGCTGGAGACGCGGCATGGGGCGGCGGAAACCGCTTTTAAGTTAGGCATGCTTCAGCCCCAACACCCATGCCCAGGCTCCTAATTGCTGCCAGCGGCACCGGTGGCCACCTATTTCCTGCGTTAGCAGTGGCCGATGCCATGCCGGCGGATTGGAGCGTGTCGTGGCTGGGGGTGCCAGACCGACTGGAACGCCAGCTAGTGCCTAGCCGCTATCCACTGCACACAGTGCGGGCCGGGGGGCTGCAAGGCCGGGGCCTGCGCAAGCTGCTCAACCTGCTGCAACTACTGCAAGCGGTTCGGTCGGTGCGGCGGTTGATCCGGCGCGAACGCATCGCAGCGGTTTTTACCAGCGGCGGCTACATCGCGGCGCCTGCAATCCTGGCGGCCCGCTGGGCCGGCGTGCCGGTGGTGCTGCATGAGAGCAACGCTGTGCCCGGCAAGGTGACCCGCCTGCTGGGCCGGCTCTGCAGCCAGGTGGCGGTGGGCCTGCCCCAGGCCGCTGCCCGCCTGCCCCGCTGCCGCCCCGTTGTGACGGGAACGCCGGTGCGGCAAGCCTTTCTGGAGCCCGCCCCCCTGCCCGAATGGGCGCCCAAAGGATCCGGGCCCCTGCTGCTGGTGATGGGCGGCAGCCAGGGAGCCGTGGGTCTCAACCAGATGGTGCGCCCCCTGCTTGCCAAGCTCACGGCTGCAGGCGTGCGGGTAGTCCACCTCACCGGCAGCAACGACCCCGAGGCAGGCCAGCCCCTGCCAGCCGGGGTGGTGGAGCTTCCCTTCAGCGACGAGATCCCCGGCCTGCTGCAGCACGCCGCCCTGGCGATCAGCCGCAGCGGCGCCGGCGCCCTCAGCGAGCTGGCGGTGTGCGGCACCCCGGCGGTGCTGGTGCCCTACCCCGCCGCCGCCGACCACCACCAGGACATCAACGCCGCCGCTGCGGCCGAACTTGGGGCGGCCGTGATCGTGTGGCAGCACGGCCCCGCTGAGCCCGCCCTCGAGCGCAGCCTTTGGCGGCTGCTGGGCCCGGGCCTGCGGGGGGCAGTGGCTGCTTGTGATCCCTTAAAGCAAATGTCTACAGCCATGGGCGAGCTGGCGGTGCGCGATGCCGATCAGCGAGTGGCGGCGATGCTCAGCACGCCCAAGGGTTGATCAAATCCAAACCCAAGTCGGCAAAGTGAGCCAAATCCCGAGTGGCGAGCTGAGCGCCATGGGCCAGGACAGTGGCGGCAATCACCGCATCCGCCGTGGCCATGGGCCGCGCCAACCGTTCACGGGCGCTCAACAGATCGGCGTACCAATGGGCCGCTTCACTGCTGAAGGGCCAAACCCTGCCTGCAAAGATTTCGGCCACCAGTTCATCCCAGCTCTGCTGAAGGCCCTGCTTGCGCCGCCCATCCGGAAGCCGGGCGATGCCATGCAGGATCTCCGCTTCATTCATGGCCGTGATCGCCACTCGTACCGGATCCAATCCATCCACCCAAGCCAGCACCTGGGGATGGGGCTGGGGACGCATCAACTCGGAGATCACGTTGGTGTCGAGCACGATCACTCCAGCCCCTCCCCAAACTCCGGCGGCCTGGGCTGGGAGCGACGGGCGGGGAGCTCAAGCTCAACGCCACCCAGCGAGGCGAAATGGGCATGGATCCGCTGGCCCAGGCCAGGGCCATCAGGCTTGAGGGCTCCCCAAGACAGGGCCTCTCGCAGAATCGTGCGCACTTCTTCCTCCATCGAGCGACCGTGGCGCGCTGCCTGGAGACGTAACTGCGCCTTGGTGGCCTCATCAAGGTTGCGAACCGTCAGCGTCGCCATCGAAATGCATGCAATGCAAGCAACGCTAGCGCCCTAATTCCTGCCGCAAGGCCCGCAGGATGCGGCGATTGTTGCGGTGGCTCTGATAGCCAATCCGCAGCCAGTTTTCCCCCAGCCCCTCGAAAGAGCGGCAATCGCGCAGCAGGATGTGATGGCGCCGCTCCAGGGCTTGGCGCAACGGCACTAGCGAATGCTCAGCGCGGATCAGCAGGAAGTTGGCGGCTGAAGGCAGGGGCGTGATGCCAGGCAGCTGGGCCAGCCGACGCTGCAGCCAGGCACCCTCGCGGCCGGTCCAGCGCTGCACCCTGCCGCACCAGCGCCGGTAGGCCGCCGGATCAGCCAGCAGCCGCTCCCCCACGGCGGCCGCCAGGCCATTCACCGGCCAGGGATCTCGCCAGGAAGCCCACTGGGCCAGGCGCTCGGGGTGGCCAAGGGCATAGCCAAGGCGCAGGCCCGCTATGGCGTAAAGCTTGGTGAGGCTGCGGATCACCACCAGGTTTGGGTGCATAGGCAGCAGCGGGATCAGGCTCTGAGCCTCGCCACCCGGCACCAGAGACAGGAAAGCCTCATCGGCGATCACCAGGGCAAAGCGCTGCAGCAGGGGCTCCAGGGAGGCGCGGGTCCAGAGCGCTCCAGTGGGGTTGTGGGGATTGGTGAGCCAAAGCACCTCGCCCGCCGGAGGTGCCGGATAGGCCTGAGCGGCACCAGCCCCCGCAGACCCATCCACCTGCATCGGCAGCAGCTGGGGCCGCCAAGCCCCATCCCAGCAGGCCAGGGCCCGCGGATAATCGGCAAAGCCTGGCTGGGCCAACACACTCAGACCTGCCGCCGCCGCATCCCGGCCCGCCCAGGTGAACATCTCAGCCGCGCCGTTACCCGGCAACAGCCAATCGGGTTCCAGGCCATGCAGCCGGGCCAGCCCACGGCGCAAACCTGCATAGGAGCGGTCGGGATAGGCCCGTAGCGGCGCGGTCAGCCCGGCCCACATCAAGGAGCGGCGCACAAACCAAGGCGGTCCAAAAGGGACCAGAGAGGCGCTGGCATCAAGCAACTGGGAGGGCCGGCAACCGAGCCGCGCGGCGGTGGCGGCCTGGTTGCCGCCATGGCGCTGAAGCGACCCCATCGGCATCAAGGCAATTTAGGTGGCAGCACCGCCACAATCGTGTTCTTCGCACCGGCTCCGTGTCCAGCCCCAGGCTGCAACAGCTGATCAGCGCCATTGGCCAGGTGTTGCTGGGCAAGGAGCAGGCGGTGCGGCTGGCCCTGGCCTGCCTGCTTGCCCGCGGCCATCTGCTGATCGAAGACCTGCCCGGCATGGGCAAAACCACCCTGGCCGAAGCCCTCGCCCGCGCCTTCGGCCTCGAGTTCAAGCGGGTGAGCTTCACCAGCGACCTCCTGCCAGCCGATCTCACGGGCATCAACGTCTTTGATGCCGGCAGCGCCCGTTTCCACTTCCAGCCCGGCCCCCTATTCAGCCAGGTGCTGCTGGCCGATGAGATCAACCGGGCCAGCCCCCGCACCCAGAGCGCCCTGCTGGAGGCGATGGCGGCCGGCCGGGTGAGCGTCGATGGGGTGAGTCACCCGCTGCCCGAGCCCTTCCTAGTGATCGCCACCCAGAACGGTCTCGACCAGGTGGGCACCGCCCCCCTACCGGAATCCCAGCTGGATCGCTTCTTGATGCGGCTGAGCCTGGGTTACCCGGATCGACGGGCCGAGCTTGATCTGCTCAGCGGCAAGGCGCTGCCGCCAGCCAGCCTGGAGCCCCTGCTAGATGGCGCCGGCCTGCTGGAGCTGCAGCGGCGAGCCGCCGCCCAGCACTGCTCCAGCGCCCTGCTCGACTACGTACTCGACCTGGCCGCTTTCAGCCGGCGAGCAGACCAAGCCGGCACCGGGCTGTCACCGCGGGCCTGCCAGGGGCTGGTGGCCGCCGCCCGGGCCTGGTCGCTGCTGGAGGGGCGGGACCACGTCACCCCCGCCGACGTGCAGGCGGTGCTGCCAGCTGTGGCTGAGCACAGGCTGGCTGGCAGTGCCGCAACGCTGCTGGCGGGGGTGGATGGACTTCGCTAGGGACCGGCAACTGATCAAACCGCACCGAGGCGAGCGGCTAAGGCTGGGGCTGCGCAGCCTCTACATCCTGCCGACCCGCTTCGGCTTGCTCTGGCTGGCGGGCGGCGGCCTGCTGCTGCTCGTGTCGATCCAAAGCCAGCGCAATGGTCCGCTGCTGCTGAGCTTCTTGATGCTGGGGCTGTGGCTGCTGGCCCTGCACCTCACCCAGTTCAACCTGCAAGGCCTCGAACTTGAAGCCCTGGCCCCCAGCGGTGGCTTCGCGGGCGAAATGGTCGCCTATCCGCTGCTCTGCCGCAGCCGCTGCCAGCGCGATGGGATCCAGCTGGGGCTGGCCGGCAGCGCAGCAACACCCCAACCCCTGGCGGCTGGGGAATCGGTGCTCTCGGTGCCTTGGCGCCCGGGGCGGCGGGGGTTGCAAACCCCGGGGCGACTGCGGCTGCAAACCACCGCTCCCCTCGGACTTTTTGTGTGCTGGACGCTGTGGGAACCGCCACGGCCCCAGCCCATCTATCCAGCCCGGCGGCCGGGGCCCGTGGCCGAAACCCCCTGGACCGCCAGCTGCGACACCGCCGCCACCGCCGCTAGCAAGTTCGCCGCAGGCAGCGACGACTGGGACGACCTGCGCCCCCACCGCCCCCAGGACGGCCTAGCCCGACTGGCCTGGAAATCCCTAGCCCAGGGCAGGGGCCGCCAAACCAAAACCTTCGCCGATGCCACCCCTGCGGTGGGGCTGCTGACGCCAGCGCCGGGCCTGCCGCCGGAGCAGGCCCTGGAGCACCTCAGCGCCGAAATCTGGCGCCGCAGCAAGGCTGGCGAGGCCTACGGCCTGGCCTTGGGCGACACCCAAGTAGCCCCAAGCACGGGCCCCGAACACCGTGACCGCTGCCTACAGGCCCTGGCCCTGGCACCTGGCGCAGCGCCATGAGTGGTAGCGCCCGCTGGCTGCAGATTTTGGGGCTAGGGGCCCTGGCGGCGGGTTTAGCGGGGCTGGATTTCAGCGCACCGCTCAGCTGGCTGTCGGCGGGGCTGCTAGTGCTGGCTGGCCTGAAGCTGGCCGAGGCCCGCAGCCTGCCTGAGCGGCGACTGGTGAGCCTGCTCACCTTGATAGGCGGCGGTGTGCAGGGTGCCCAGCAAGGGGAGCTACTGCCCAGCCTGCTGCAGCTGCTGGCCACAGCTCTGGGCCTGGCGGGGCTGCTTGCCCTGGAAGTGGGGATCGGGCTGAGCTGGCGCTCAGTATTGCGCCGCAGCCTGGCGGTGCTGCTGGCGGCACTGCCGGTGGCCTTGGTGCTGTTTCTATTGGTGCCGCGAATCGAGCCGATTTGGCAAACACCAAACCTGCGGGGTGCTGGCGCCAGCGCCGTAACCGGGTTGAACAGCGAACTCGATCCAGGCAGCATCTCAAACCTCGCCGACAACACGGGCCCGGCAGCGCGGGTGAGCTTCAGCAGCGGAACCCTGCCCGAGCCGGCCGAGCGCTACTGGCGCGTGATAGTGCACGAGCAGTTCGACGGGCAGCGCTGGAAGCAGCGCGAGCTGCCAAGCAAACGCCTAGCCACGCTAACCGGAGCGGCTAGCAACCCAGAAAGCAAGGCCAGCAGCCAGGTGTGGCTGGTGGAACCCAGCCCGGTAAACGCCTTGCCCTGGGATGGCAGCGGCCGGGCCAACCCCAACCAGTTGCGGGTGAATCGGAAAGGTGAACTGCAGCCCCTCCAATCCAACCGGGAGCGCCAGGCCTATTTGGTGAGGGCCACGGGCAGCCCTCAGCCATGGCAGCGATGGCAGCCGCGCCCGGCGGATCTGGAGCTACCCGCCGGCAGCAATCCCCAGCTGGAGGCGCTTGGGGCCAGCTGGCGGGATCTGGCAACGCCCGAGCAACGGCTGGCCGCTGCCAAGCAATGGTTTACGCAGCAGGATTTCCGCTACAGCCGCAGCCCTGGTGCCCTGCCGGCCCAGCGGGGGCTGGATGTATTTCTGTTTGAAAGGCGCGAAGGCTTCTGCGGCCACTACGCCAGCGCCTTCACGGCCCTGATGCGCGCCGCTGGGGTGCCGGCCCGGGTGGTGAGCGGCTATCTAGGCGGCACCTGGGTGCGGCCGCTCAGCGGAGCGCCCTACCTCGATCTTCGCCACAGCGACGCCCACGCCTGGAGCGAGGTGTGGCTGGCGGGCCAGGGTTGGCAACGGATCGACCCAAGCGCTTGGGCAGCGGCCCCAGCCAGCCGCGCTGAAGCCAGCGAAGCAGGCGGCAGCACCAACCCCATTGGCTCCTGGCTGCAGTGGCTGCAGTGGCAATGGTGGGGCCTGGACCTGGCCTGGAGCCGCTGGTGGCTGGGCTTCGATCAGGCGGGCCAGGAAGCATTGCTGCAACGGCTATTTGGCGAGCAGCGCCAATGGCTGGGCGCCGTGGTGCTTGGGGCGGTGGCTGGCTTGCTTGCTCTGGCGCTGGCCTGGCTGCAGTGGCTGCAGCCAGGCAGACCAAAAGGGCGAAGGCGACAACTCAACCGGATGCTGCAGCTGCTGGAGCAACAAGGTCTGCAGCTCCAACCAGGCGAAACTCTGGAATCCCTCGCCATGAGAGCCCGGGAGGCGCACTATGGCCAGGCTGAACTCCTAACGGAACTGGTAGCCAGCTACAACCAGCTGCTCTTTGCCCCACTCACTGGCCCCCAACGCCGCCAGGCCGAGGCTCGGTGGCACAAGTTGCGCAAAGAGCTTGGGACGCGCCAGCTGAAGGCGCTATAAGGCAGCAAGGCTTAGCAGCAGTTGTGATGAACAGATCAAAGCTGAGATATCAACTTCTGGCAGCTGCTTGCCTAACGGCTTGCCTAGGCAGCCCTGCGGCCCTTGCCTCGGGCGAAGACTTGATCAAGCTGCTGGATAGCCGTAGCTGCCGTAATTGCAAGCTGCAGGATTCCGATCTAGTTCACGCCAACCTGCGTGATGCGGATCTTAGGGGTGCCCAGTTGCAGCGGGCCAATCTTGGCCAAGCAAAGCTGGACGGGGCGCGCCTTAACGGCGCAGACCTTAG
>Ga0315908_10001547_pt1 | contig 17203 bp, 21 predicted proteins | sample LakEriMetagenome_12_FD_203520 | JGI IMG/M metagenome (GOLD analysis project Ga0315908, IMG submission 203520) | Freshwater fungal communities from buoy surface, Lake Erie, Ohio, United States - Buoy 4 MA124 | ecosystem: Environmental > Aquatic > Freshwater > Lake > Lake biofilm | place: USA... | reverse complement strand
AGAATCGAGCAGCGTTTGGTACAATTCGTATCTGCTAACGATACTCCAGTATTGGTTAAAGGAACTTTCGCAGCTGCGAAGGCTCTTCTTGAGACTACCTAATCTTTCATAGGTGTTTAATTTGGTTAAAAGGGGAAGCATTTTGCTTCCCTTTTTTTATTACAAATACTTGGAAATTACGATAGAAAAAAATATTTATTACTTTTAAAGAAAAAAAACGATGACAAATTTTACTTTATGCAAGCCACAAAGGTGCAAGCTGAAAATAAAATGTGAGAGATACCTAACCAAGGAGAGGGGGGGTGGGGTCTCCGTTTACTTTGACAAAGAGCCTTGTAATGCAGATGGAACGGAATGCCCTATGTATTTTAAAAAGAATTGTAAAACTTGCGGAGAAATTTGATAATGAAAAAACCTACAAAAAAAACGCTTAATTCTATTGAGATGATTAAAATATTGGAATCTATTCCTAAAGATGATTCTAACTTTCAATATATTGATCAACCAGCTGGCAAAGAGCATTACAGGCTTTTAGTTTGGTTAGGTAGTCAAGTAAATGGAAAAATAATGGAGCTTGGAAGTTTACGCGGTCATTCAGCTTTTTGTTTAGCTCAATCCGGAAATCAAGTTATAAGTTACGATATTGAAAATCAAATTTCTCTTAATTATAAGCCAAGAAATATAAATTTTCGCATTTCAGATAAGGGACATTTATTAATTGACGATTCCTTTGATTTAATATTTATTGATACAATGCACGATGGAATCTATGAACGAGAAGTATTGAATCATTTAAGAGAAATTAATTGGAAAGGAATAGTTTTAATGGATGACATTGTGCTTTTTGAGGAATTATCTAAACTTTGGCAAGAAATACCAGAGCAAAAAGCAGATTGGACAGATATTGGTCATCATTCAGGTACAGGAATAATTTGGTTTAAATGAAATTATCAATTTTAGTTCCTTCAGTAGCAGAGCGAAGAAAAACCTTTTTGCCTAAATCTTTGGATATGCTTTACGGTCAATTAGAAGCATTGCCAGAGGAATATCAAAAGCAAGTTGAAATTATCTATTTAATCGATAATAAAACGATGATGCTTGGAGACAAGAGAAACCTTTTAGTAGATATGGCAAAGGGAGAATATATTGCCTTTGTTGATTGCGATGATCGAATAAGTTCAGATTATATTTTGAGCCTATTAGAAGGCATTAAAACCAACGCAGATGCGATTGTATTTTTAGCCGAGGTTTCATTAAATGGAAATCCGCCAAAGATTTGCAGGTATTCTAAGGATTACCAAAAAGATTATAATACTGAAACGGAATACCATAGGTTGCCGAATCATATTCCTTGTATAAAAAAGTCAATAAGTAAAAAGGCTTCTTTCCCTTCATTAAAAAGAGCTGAAGATTCAGGCTATGCAAAATTATTAAGGCCTTATTTAAGGACTGAACATAAAATAAATAAGGTGCTTTATTATTACGATTATAATGATATGACAACAGTAGCTCAAGAAGATATTTTTGAAATTAGACATAAAAAGGCAAATATGGGAGAAATTTTAGCAGACGTAATTTTTATAAGCAATGCAAAAAAATTAGGGAAAGATTTAACGCAAACGGCAATAGATACGGCAATCAAAGGTGCAAATGGTCTAAGAATTAATTGCATAGTAATTGAATCAATGCCAAATGTATTTTATAAAAACGCAAGTACATTTAATCCAGACAAGGATTTTAATTACAATTATTATCTAAATTTTGGAGCGGTTAGAGGCTCTGCGCCTTGGATAATGTTTTGCAATAATGATTTAATATTTCGTAATGGATGGCTTCACGCTTTAATTGCAGCCGATTATCCAATAGTAAGTCCAATTTCACCAAGTGACTTTCGGCAAAAAGGAGCTAGCGAAAACGAAACAGGATGGCAATGCGGTAGAAATCTTTCAGGCTGGGCCTTTCTTATGAAACGTGATTTGTGGAATCAAATAGGAGGCCTAGACAATGACTTTGATTTTTGGTTTGCTGATAACAGTTTAATAAGTCAGCTTAAAAAAATAGATTTACCGCCAATGCTGGTGCCTTCTAGTAGAGTCGATCATATTGGCAGTCAAACGTTTAAAACAAAAACCATTGACGAAAAGAACGATTTAATGTGGTCTAAATTAGAATTATTTAATAAAAAATATAACGAGACTTTATTTAATGATCACCCAAGCTTTATTCAATGGAAAAAATCGCGATCTGTATAACCACAAGAAATAGGCATTCGGTTTTAGATTTATCTTTAAATGAGTGGAAAAAATATAAGCCTAAGAATGCTAAAATTTTCGTTGTAGACGATGCCTCTAAAATTCCTGTATTAAATTCCTCATTCAGGTTTGAAGTTCAGCAAGGAATAGCAAAAGCAAAAAATAAATGCTTGGAATTAGCTCAAGATTTTGAATTTGTTTTTCTAGCAGATGATGACATTTACCCAAAGGTTAAAGGATGGGAAAAGCCTTATATTAAATCCAAGCTTAATCATTTGGCTTTGACATTTGAAAAAAATTACCGCAATCAATTTTATAGTCCTTCAGTAAGAAAAGAAGGAGAATGGAACGGATTTACAACTTATAAAGCTCCAAATGGATGTTTACTTTTTTTAACAAAAAATGCAATTCAAACGGCTGGAGGTATGAGGCCAGAGTTTAGTATTTGGGGATTTGAACACGTCGAATATAGTCAAAGAATTAATCTTTTAGGATTAACGCCACATCCTTACATTGACTTGCCAAATAGCCTAGATTTATTTCACGTTTGCGATTATTACAATGAGGTTAATAGTTCGATTCCTATAGACGTTAAAAGAGAAAGCGGAAAACATAATTTAAAAGTATGGGAAAGACTTGGAGGTAAACCAGAATTTGTGCCGTATAAATGAAAATATTTTATTCAAATCCTTTTAGCTTAGATAAAAATATAGGGAAAGCCTATAATGATTTTATAAAAAATTTAAATGCCCAGGACGATGATTGGATAATAATGCAAGACGGTGATATTTTGTATTTGACTCCAGATTGGGGGAAACGTATTTCGGATGCCTTGGCTTTAGATGGCGATAAATTTGGTTTAGTTAGTTGCTATACTAACAGATTGAGAGCAAAGCATCAATTATACAAGAATGAGTTTAGCTACGATCTAAACGTGCGGAATCATTACGAAATTGCTTTAACTTACCAAGGCGAAGGAATACAAGAAATAAAGCAGTACGTTGCTGGCTTTTTTATGGCCTTTCAATACAAGACTTGGAAAGCGGTAAAAGGATTTCAGGAAAATAGCGTTGCCTTTGATTCTTTGTTTTCTATGCAAGTAAAGGAGTTGGGTTTAAAGATTGGTTTAATACGGTCGCTTTACGTTTTCCACGGATATAGACTATGGACAGACGTTGAGCCGTGGAATGAGAAAAAACATTTACTAAAATAAATAGTATCTTTATGATAAAATTATTGGTAGACCTAGTTCCCTTTGAAAAAGGCGAAATAATATGCGTAGGAAAGACCTACAACACTTATTTGGTCGACAAGGGACTGGCTGTATGGATCAAAGTTGAAAAACAAGACTTTAAAACAAAATGAGCGTAAAAAGACCTTTGGCAATTATTTACGATTCCCAAGTAAATACAGAGCCTATAACTTTAGCAGAGGCTAAAGCCTGGATGCAAATTGATTATAGTGACTGGGACACGTTAATACAAAACACTTTAATCCCAGCCGCTAGGATTGAATCTGAAAAAGCCTCCGGAATGCTTTATGTTGAACGTGACGTAGAAATACAGAATAATAAAAAAGACGAGCGGATTTATCCCATTGGCCCTTGGGTGGAGGATGTAACTACAGACGAAACAGAGGTAGAAAACTACATTTATACCGCTGGATTTAATAACGATAATCCTTTGCCTCAAGATTTAAAAATTGCAATGCTTAAAAGAATTGCGACTGATTTTGCTTACCGTCAAAACATTATAAGCGTTCAGGAATTGTACGCTCAAAAGGCAAGTATTACAACTGAAACAAAATACAGAGCTGATTATTTCGCGTAATGATAAATTTTGGAAAATATAGCGAGAAAGTAATATTCCAAGGCTTCTCAAATACAAGCGATGGAGCTGGAGGTATTTTGTCTAGTAGTGTTAACGTATTAACAACCTTTGCAAGAGTTAATCAAACAAGAGGCAACAATGCTATTGAATCTCAAGAACTTGTTTTGCCTAATACCTACGAAATTGCCATTCAGTTCAGAAATAGTTTTACGCCTAGTGAAGATCATAGAATTTTATATAGGTCAAAATATTATAAAATTCTTTCGGTTAGACTTGATGACCAAAGACAACACAAAGAGTATATAATTCAAATGATTGGCATCCAATGAGCGTAAAGGTAAATGGATTGGACAAGGCTTTAGCAGACCTAGACAAAAAAGGCGATAAAGTTATTGAGGCGGTAAAGGAAAAGCTTGCAGATGTAGCAACCGAAATAGAAATAAAAGCTATACAACGCGCTCCAAGTCAATGGGAAGGATTGCCTTTATCAATTAAACAGAGGATTGATAAAGTTGCTGAAAATAATGGTTTAAATTGGCGAGTAGGCGTTCAAAGTGGAAGTTCTGATTTTGAAATTGAAGCTTGGCTCGAATTTGGGACCGGATTAAGTGCAAAACAAATATTATCCGGTCCTCAATATACTCCAGAAATTAGAGCAGTTGCTCAAAGGTTTTACAGAAATGGCCAAGGACGAATTATCGGCCAGCCTTATTTATTTCCCTCTTATTTTGAAGCAACCGCTAATTTAGCGCAGGAAATGGAAAAAGAAATAAACGATAATATCAAATGAGAGAAATAGCAACCGACATAAGGGTAGCAGTTTTAAATGCAATAACGCCTCTAGTAGTTAGCACTACCACAATTCCTGTAAGAGACACATTTATGCCTCCAAGCGTTACTATTCCAGATTTTCAAACTGGTAAAGCTTACGTTTTATTAACTGATCAAAGCGAAGCCGAGACAACAAATAACGACTGTTCAATTAGGCAAAGCGTAAATTTTAACATCAATATCGTTACCAAATTTCCTGTCGGTAGTGGAGGTAAAAAAGCAAGCGAATTAATCTCAAATGCTATTCAGTTAAAAATGACCGAACAATATTTGATTTTACCAGCTGATTTGCAATTATTAAATATTAGAAAAACATTTTCAAGAGTTCAAATAGAGCAAGGTTCTACAGAAATTGCTTACCAAAAAATTCTCGGCTATACCTTTGATATTTTTCAAGTATCTTGATAAATAAAAATTTATGTATATTTGTCTAAACAAATAAGCTATGGCAACTTATCAACTTGGTAACTTCTTTACATTTGAGTGGAACAACCTTCCAGTCGTTTGTAAAACTTCCGCTTCCGTTTCTATTTCCAATGAATCCGTAGTAGTAAGAAACGACTGCACGGGCGATTATGGAGTAAGACTTGAAGGAGGCGACAAATCTGGTTCATTCTCTTTTTCAGGTGACCTAGATTTTGATTCTACAGGATCATCCAATCTTTCAGCATTTGATTTGATGGAAGACATTGGTAAAGTATTTGAATTGGTTTTTGGCGGTACTGAATCAGGTGATAAAATCATCACAGTAGATGCCCAACTCAATTCTTTGGAAATTACCGCAGAAAGAAATACTCAAGTTTCTTTTACCGGAACTTTCGACTTTGCTGGAGCTCCTGCAATCACAGTAATACCAACCTAAACATAATTTATGGCTAAATACCATTCTGCGCCTTATAAGGAGGCGGAAATTTTCTTTTATCCCAACCTTGGGGCATTGGCAAATTTCGAAGATTTTACTGGGCAAGGAATTGCCGATGCTTTTAGCGGGCAGTCAATTCCAAGATTAGATTTAATCTATGCCTTGTTAATTGAATGCCACAAAGTGGCTTGCATAAGAAAAAGTACAAATCCAATTTCTTTAGAAGAGCTAAAGATATGGGTTGAAGGTAAGGATGTAATGAAGTTATTTAACGAAGTCCTTGCCGATTTATTAGAAGAACTTGGAATGGGCGAAAACCAAGAAAAAAAAATTTAAGTCAAGACCAAGAAGAGGAAGAGGCTTATTCAGCTAGAGAAAATTTAATGCTGATCGTAGGTAGGACTAAAATACCATACGATCAGCTTTTTGCTTTATCAAGAAAAGAGTTAAAGTCTTTAATTAAAGGTCACGAAATAGACCAAAAGGATTTGGTAGAATCTTTAAGAGTTCACGCTATGTTAGGTCTACAGCCTCATTTAAAGAAAGGAGCAAATATTAACCCAATGCAACTTTGGCCTTTGCCTTGGGATACAAAGCCTAAACCTTTCCAATCAAATGAGAGTGATTTTGCTAAAGCCAAGAAATTGTTGGAAATTGCATCTAAACTAGAAAAAAATGGCAAATCCAAGAATAGAAGTTGAGATAGGTGCTAAAGTAGAAGGCTTATCGGCTGGAGTTAATCAAGCAACAAGTCAACTTGATAAACTAGGAAAATCGGCCCAATCTACTGCGCCACAAATTCAAAAATTAACTCAAGCAACCGCTGGCTATAATTCCATAGGAACAGACTTTGCTAGAATTATTCAGGATGCGCCTTTTGGAATTATTGGTATTGGTAACAATATTACTCAATTAGCTGGATCGTTTCAAGTTTTAAAGAATCAAACTGGCTCAACTGGAGCGGCCGTTAAAGTTGCTTTAGGATCAATTTTTAGCTCAGGAAATTTATTAGTTTTAGGAATTTCTGCATTAACTACAGTTTTTACAATTTTACAACAAAAAGGATTTTTTAAAACAGAGGAGGCGGCAAAATCTTTATCAGACCGATTAGAAGAATATAGAGAAAAATTAGATAATATAACAAAAGCTTCTTTAGAAGGTCAAATAAACGCTCAAAAAGAAATATCTTCTTTTAAATTATTAACTGTACAAGCTGAAAATACTACTTTAAGTCTTGAAAAAAGATTAGCAGCTGTAAATGAATTAAGAAAGCAATATCCTGAATATTTAAAGAATTTAACTGACGAACAAATTTTAACTGGTAATGTTGGGTTAGCTTATCAAAATTTAACAAAAGACATACTTGCGTTAGCACAGGCAAAAGCTTTTCAAGATCGGATTAATAAAAATTCGGCTGATATTTTAACATTAATTCTCGAAGAAGAAGAAAAATTACTGCAAGTTCAACAAAAACAAAATAAAGCTGCTGAACTTAGAAAATCAGCAAGAGAACAAACAGTTAGGGATCGAGGTGGTCAAAATGAAGAAACTTTACTTGCAAATGTTTTAGAAAGTGAGGCTAAAGATATTTTAAAAGAAATTAACCAAAGTGAAAAAGAAAGAGCTAAATTAAAAGAGCAAAATAAAAAATTAGAATCTCAAATAGTTGAAAAAAGTTCTGAAGGAGCAAATTTTGCAAAAGTTAGAACTGTAGAAACAAAGAAAAATGTAGATGAGGTACAAAAGTTAAAAAGGACTTTTGAAGACATTTCTAAACTTGATTTTTTAGATCTTGCTAAACTTGAAAGAACTGGAGCTTTTTTTGAAGGAGTTGAAAAACAATTAATAAAAGTTGAGTCTGGAGCTGCAAGAACTAGAGGAATTTTTACCCAAAATATTGGAGCAATTAATAAATCCAATAAAGAACTTATTGATTCTCTTCAAGGTAGTGGAATAAGTATAGAACAGTTTTACGCAGCTATAGCTAACGGAGCTGCTGAAGGATTTAGTTCTTTAGAGTCATTTATTACTGCTTTAGGAGAAACTCAAGCATTTATTAATAAAACTTTTGAAATATTAGAACAAGGTGCAGAAAATACTTTAGGTGACGTTGCTTTTGCCATTGGTGATGCTTTAGCAAGTGGTGGTAATGTAATAAAAGCAGCTGGAGCCGCTTTACTTGGTGGTCTAGCTGGTATTTTAAATCAACTTGGACAATTAGCAATCGCAACTGGATTAACTATAACAGGAATTAAAAAGGCTTTACAGACTTTAAATCCAGCCGTAGCGATTGGAGCTGGAATTGCTTTAGTTGCGCTTGCTGGATTTGTATCATCTAAGGCAAAAAGTCTTGGAAGTGCAGCTCCTGGAGGCGGAGGCGGAGGAGGCGGTGGCTCATCCGTTGGTAGCTCCGGAGTTGGTGGCGGCTCTTCATTTGTCGGTGGAGCACAAGGTGGATTATTCCAGCAAAATAGAGATGTAAGCGGTGAATTTGTAGTGCGAGGCCAAGACCTAGTTTACGTTTTAGGACAAGCAAATAACAGGATAAATAAAGGATAATGAATGATTATAGGCTTTTACTTGCCGTAAGGACTGGATTGGGTACAATAACAGTCAATGGAGTTGCACCTGTAGAATTTTATACCGAAGGCGATGTATTGACGATTGCAATTACTCCAGATGCTGGTTTTCACACGGCTAAATGGTACGCTAGTCCAGGTAATTCTTTAATATCATCGACTTTATCTTTTAATTATACGATGCCGTCTCAAGACGTAAAAATGTACGTCGAATTGACTGGCCAAAATACTCCTGTAAATGATTACGGCTTAAAATACCAAGGCGGATATGCTACTAATTACGGAGGTTTGGTTTGGGATTTGCAAATACAAAAGCAAGGCTATTCTGGAGCCGTTACAGCCTTACAGATCAACGATATTACTTACAACTGGGGTAATACAGGCGATGATCCTTTAACCACGCTAATAGGCTCTTCCGTTGATTTTACGATTGCTGGAGAAACAGGCGATTTCAATGAATTTCTAGTAGGTGGAAACAGAACTTGGAAAGTAGTTTTAAGCCAGATTGGAGCAAATAACGATATTACCGCGTGGCAAGCTGCAACTGTTACTCCTAGCTTTAGAGACATAGCTTACGGAAATGGCCGTTTTGTAGGTATGGCAACAGTTAATTCCTACTCAAATGATGGAATTACTTGGACTAATGGAAGCGTATTAAATACTGAATATGTAACTTTTGGAAATGGTTTATTTGTGGCAGTAGGTTACGCTAGCGTTTCAGGAGTTCCAACTTCATTTATTCAAACTTCTACAGACGGAATAAATTGGACTAGCAGAACTCCAAGTGAGGCTATGTGGTTTCAAGATATTGCTTATGGAAATGGCTTATTTGTTGCCGTTGCACGATCTGGTACTAATAGAATAATGACTTCGCCAGATGGTATTACTTGGACTTCTAGAGCTACAGCAATTAGTCCAACATTTAGCGGAGTTGCTTATGGCGCTGGAGTATGGGTTGCCGTTTGTGATACTTCTCCAGGAGGTACGACTTTTACTTCATACGATGGTATTACTTGGGAGGAGCAGCCAACTGCTTGGAGTGCTTTTACTATAACTTATGCCCAAGGTAAATTTACAACTGGTACTTATTATTCTACAGATGGATTTACTTGGAATAGCGTTACAATTCCTTTTACTCCTGTGAGAATAGCTTATGGAAATGGATATTTTGTTGGAGTAAGAAGTACTGGAGTTAATCGAATTGAATATTCTACAAATGCTATAAACTGGGTTGAAATCCCAGCGGCCTCTACTGCTACATTTGAGGCCGTAGCATTTGGAGAAAATACTTTCGTAATTGGTGCAACAAGTGGAACGATTAGATTAAACTACGTTTTATTTGAAGGTCTTTTACCTTATTTCTCAGGCTATATTGCCCCTGACTTTATTACTTCGCAATTTAAAAGCGGACAAAAGCTATTTGAATTTACTGCCATTGATGGTTTAAAAGGCTTTGATTCTATTCGCTCTAATTTCTCTAGCTGGCCTGATCCAAGAACGCAAGCTTTAGCTGGAATTATTGGGCCATTAAATCAATCATTCGTCGATAAAAGGCAAGTTGTTATTGGATGCGAAGTTCACGAAACTAGAATGGATGATTCAATAACTCCATTTAGGCAATTTAACGTTCCTTTAAATGCAATTTATACAGATGGAGAAACCACAAAGTTTTCTAATAATGTTGCAATTCAAAACGAGCAATTATCATTAAGTGACACATTGGAAAGAATGGTAAATCCATTCCTTTGCCGTGTATTCTTGTGGAAAGATGTTTTTTACGTTATAAGATTGACAGAATTTGGAAAGGTAAGCTTTACGGCTTATACTTTTAATCCTGATCAAAGTTTAGAGGCTACAACAACGATTCTAAACGGCGATGACATTAATGCGGATATAAATAGACCGGAGGAAACGGCAAGGCGAGTATTTACCGAGTTTAATTCATTTCTAAATCTTGGTGTATTGGATAAAGATAGCCAAGGCGGAGTATTTGACGCTAAATTTGCGGCTGCGGAATGGGGTTTAAATTCTGCAAGTTCACCTTATCCAAATACTTACCAGCTTTTGCTTTGGGATTATGTAAGGGCAATTCCTAGCAATCAACCTTCTAGCGTTCCAAGTGGATCGACTGCCTTAGTTCAGTATGTTTCCTCAAGTGCTGGTGAATTTGCTCAGATTTGGACTACAACAACAACTGCCGGAACTAGCGATCCAAATATTAGCTGGATTTCAGCAAATAGCTCAAGTACAGGCGGTGCAATTACTATAGCTCAAGAAACGGCAAACAGTATTTCTTTAACCTTTGAATATATGGTAGAACGTGTTTCTACTAGCTACCCTGTAACGCCAGCGGCTGGAACGCATTCAGTTGGATTAATGGTAAAAATTGGCAATCAATTTATGTACCGTGATACGGCTACGACGTTTGATTGGACAAGTACAACAACGGTAATGCAATTTGCTGTCACGGCTGGCTCTGTATTTAATTCGATTGCCATTAATAACGTTCCAGTACCTACGGATGGCGAAGTTGAAATACGGCTTTATCAACTTATCTGTAATGGCGGAACGGCTAACAGATATGTAATTAGGTATAAAAATTTAAGCCTAAAGATTGAAAAAACTGAAGGTCTAGCTTTGTCAAAGCTTGGAGTCAAAGCGGTTACAGGTTCGCCTTATTCAAACGTGCATCCTGATTACAATACCTATATTGGGGATGCAATAACAAATAATAGCGCGAGCGCAATAAAATTGCTTTTGGCAGGTGATCCAGTTTCTGAGGAATGGAGCCGAGATGGGGTAGAATCTTTGCCTTTGCTCGATATTATTGTACAGGAATTAGCTAATTTAAAAGGACGAACTAATTACAGAATATTGGCAACTTTGGAAAGGAGAGAAATAGTACCATATCGCTCATTTCTTTACAATGGTAGATATTGGGCATTAATTAGCTATCAGTTAAATTGCCGTACTGGAACGGCTCAAATTGAATTATACGATTTAGGAATTGAACCAACTTCATAAATGGCAGACGTTAACATAAGTAAGTATAGGGCAAGCGTAGTTAGGTCAGGCTCTGCGCCTGCAACTCCTGGCTTTGTTGTAAGTGAAGGACAAAACCCAGTTGAACCAGCTGGAAGTGAGCAAAACCATTTACCGGTAACAATTAACGCAACGGCTACAGGTTTAGCAATTACAACTGATCAAGTACTTTCTGGAGCTGGAACTGTAGGCCAATACATACGAGGCGACGGCTCTTTGGCTGACTTTCCTGCATCTACTGGCGGAGGTTCGTCTGTTAGCTACTATTTAAATGGTTCGATAAGCCAAGGTACTATTGGCGGAGTTGCTTATAAAGAATTAAGCAAAACTCCTATTTTGGGAGCTGGCACGCAATTTACAATAAATGCGGACGGATATATAGCTTCATTTTTGACAGACGCTGGCGATCCAAATTTGCTAGAAATTCCAGGCGGAAACTGGAATTTTGAAACCTATTTTAGCGCATCAAGTGGCGGAGGTTCGCCAACCTTTTACGTTGAATTGTATAAATACGATGGCAGTACTTTTACGCTTATTGCTTCCAATAGTGGAAGTCCTGAATTAATTGCATTTGGCACAAATGTAAATTCTTACTTTTCAACGCTTGCTGTACCTACAACGGCTCTAACTTTAACAGATAGGCTAGCGATTAGATATTACGTTACTCATTCAGGCCGTACAATTACGCTGCATACTGAAAATAATACCTTATGCCAAATTATTACCACGTTTACAACTGGTTTAACGGCTTTAAATGGTTTAACCGCACAAGTACAATATTTTGCGGTTGGTACTAGCGGAACGGATTTTAATATTGCTAGCGCAACTCAAACGCATACATTTAATTTACCAACTGCAAGCGCAAGCAATAGAGGCGCATTGAGTTCATCGGATTGGACGACGTTTAATAATAAACAGAATGCTCTTACTAATCCTGTAACAGGAACGGGAACGACTAATTACTTGCCAAAATTTACTGGAACGTCAAGTATTGGAAATAGTATTGTACAAGATGCTGGGATAAGAGTTGACATTGGTGGTGATATAAGATTAACTCCTTCATCGGCTGTTAATATTCAAGCTTATACAGGTTCAGTTTATACGAATTTGTTTTATAATGCTGCAAGCCATAATTGGCAAACTAGCGGAGGAGCAACAAAAATGTTTTTAAACTCCAACGATAATCTTTTAATTGGCACAACGACAGACGGAGGACAACGTTTACAAGTCACAGGAACTTTTGCTTTGAGAGCATCTGCTAGCGGTTCGTCTGCAACTCAAATACCTATCTTTAATGCTGACCCAAGTGGAACTACTAGGGAGCTAGTAACTAGGACTCCAGCGCAATTACTCAGCGACATAGGTGGCCAAGCGGCTTTGACTAACCCAGTAACGGGCACAGGGACTACCAACTACTTGCCTAAGTTTACTGGAACGAGTACGATTGGGAATAGTAATTTAATAAACGATTCTAGCGGAAACCTTGGCTTAGGAGTTACACCTAGTGCGTGGGACCCAAGTTCAAATGTTAAAGTACTACAAATGAACGCAGGCTCTATATGGGGTTTTAGTACTGTTGCATTTTTAATGGTTCAAAATTCATTTAGCAATACAAGTGGAGTTAGAACTTATGTAAACAATGGTTTTGCATCTGAATACGAACAAGCATCAGGTCAGCATATTTGGAAAACCGCCCCAAGCGGAACGGCTGGCAATGCTATTACATTCACCCAAGCAATGACCCTAACCAGCGGCGGCAACCTACTTGTCGGAACGACAACGGACGCTGGCTATAAACTAGATGTTAACGGAACTGGGCGGATAAATGGTAATTTATCAACTGGAACTGGAGCAAGTTTTACCACTTGGAGTACAAGCGGAAACATTGATTTAAACGATGTTTATTTGTCTTTGTCAAGTTCGGGTAGTTTTGGAGGTGCAATTTCTAACAATGCTTATTTTAATTCAGGTTGGAAATATAAAGCGGCAAACAACGCTACATTATACCAAACCTTAGCTGGAGAACATAGGTTTTTTACCGCTGGAGTTGGTGCTTCTGCTGGCAATGCTATTTCATTCACTCAGGCTTTAACAATCACCTCAACAGGCAACGTTGGTATTGGGACAAGTTCGCCGAGTGGTTTATGGTCTGGGGATAATAGGAATTTAAACATACTTTCGCCAGCCAATTTCTCTAGTGAATTGGTTTTGTCAAGAACTGCTGGAACTGTTGGTGCTGCATCTATTTCTAATTTCCTTTCGGGTACTGCTGCCGACTTTGGTATTTACACGAGTGCGGCTTTAAACTATGTTGTGTATACCAACAACACCGAACGAATGCGAATTACCTCAGGCGGCAACGTTGGGATTGGGACAAGTTCGCCAGGATATAGATTGGTTGTAAATAGTGCAACCGATGGAATAAGCGCTGGTATTTCAGGAAATACTTTCGGGATTAGATTTGATAACGGTGGCACATTTAGTTCAGGAATGTCTACTATTCACGGAGTTGACAATACTTTAGTTGGAAGTTATCAACCAATAATGTTAAATGGTTTGGATGTAAGATTTGGAACGTCTGCAACCGAACGAATGCGCATAACATCTGGCGGTGAAGTATTGATTGGAAATACTGACAACGGAGCATATAATTTGCAATGTAATGGCACTGGTGTTTGGGGAGCTGGAGCCTATGTAAACGGCTCAGACCGAAATATTAAAGATAATATTGCAACTATTGAAAAAGGCTTGGAATACATTCAAAAAATGAATCCAGTTAAATTTAGGTATAAACCTAATTATACGCGCGACCATTCAATGCAAACTGGCTTTATTGCTCAGGAATTACAAGAAGTATTTGCCTCTGAAGATTACTTGAGCGGATTAGTTCAACAAGGCGTACATTTATCTGTAGCTTATCAAAACCTATTGCCAGTTTTAGTAAAAGCAATTCAAGAACAACAAGAAATTATAAACGACTTAAAACAAAAAATACAATGAAACAAATCGAACCTATTTCAATCTGGAAAAACGGCGAAAGCCAAGAGGCAAACCTATTAAATGCCTACATTATTAACGACAACCTAGCAACGTCTTGCTCGTTTTATTACCAGCTTTGCTCAAGCGGTGAAGGAACTGAGGCAATGCCGCTAGTTATCGGCCAAACGCTTGCCGAGGGTAATATTACAATGAGCGGAAATGACTATCTAGCTTGGGACGGCGATAATGATTATGCATTTACCTATATTGCCGAAAAATTAAACCTTACCATTATATGAAAGTAAATTTAGCGATTGCAATTACAGACATTGAAGGCAATGCAATTCCAAACGAAAAAGGCGACGATATGTTTTTAAGCAAAGTCGTAGGAAACGCATTATTTACCGCGGAGGACAAAGACGATCCAATTAGAGTTTATGAATTGGCAAAAAAAATTTATTACTCTGAGGGTGAAATTGAAATCACAAAAAGCGATGCCGATTTGATCAAAGAAAAGGTCAAGTCGAAAGGCTTTACTGTGCTTATTTTAGGGCCGTTATTTGAGGCTTTAAAGGATTAAAGGTATAAACTACCAGCTAGAAAAATAAGGGCTTAAAATAGCCCTTTTTTTATTGCCTTTAAATGCCTTATTTTTGATAAACGAAATGCATAAATGAAATGAACCATATTAGTCCATTTGAGCAAGTTTTGGGATTAGGAATAATTGGAACGCTTGCATCTATAATGAATATGAATGAATCTTTAAAATTCTTAATCCTAATTTTGACTTTTGTGGGTATGGTTATAAAAATTTGGGAGCAAGTCAAAAAATCAGAACATTTCTTGCCTGATTTGAAAAAATTGTGGGATAAAATATCACAAAAGAAGTGAAAAAGGGTACAACAATATTAAAAAAGACTTCTTTTGGTAAAAGAAAAAACGGAAGCCATAAAAAAGCATACTCTAAAATAGAGCAAAAGCCAAAGAAATACCGTGGTCAAGGACGATAAATCTAAACTTATCCGCTTTTCAATTTGGGCAGTTTTTTTAATTGTCGTTGGCTCCATTGCTGCATTTACATTACCAGAGCATTCCGTAGATTCTTTTTTTGATTTGCTCAAAACGATAATAACCAGCCTACTTTTGTAATGATAGTTAACAAAATTGCCAGGAATGTTCACCAAATAAATCTTAGCAAACAAGAAACAAGGATAGCCCTACTTTCAGACCTTCATTGGGATAATCCTAAATGCGACCGCAAAAAATTAAAATCCCATTTAAATTACTGCAAAGAAAATAATATGCCGATATTTATAAACGGCGATTTTTTCTGTTTAATGCAAGGCAAATATGATCCAAGGCGAAATAAAAAAGATATTTTGCCAGAGCATAACAAAGCCAATTATATAGATGCGGTCATTGAGGATGCCGTAGATTATTGGTCGCCTTATGCTCATTTGCTTACCGTTATTGGCTACGGAAATCACGAAACGGCTATAATTAAGAATCTAGAAACCGATCCTTTACAGCGTTTTGTTGACTTGCTTAATTACACAAATAAAACAAGCGTATATACTGGAGGATATGGAGGCTGGCTAATTATAAAATACGAACTTTACACAGGTACTTTTCTGACAAAAAATTTAAAGTATTTCCACGGTTCAGGAGGGGGGGGTATAGTTACAAAAGGAGCGATAAACCTTACTAGAGCTTTAGAAATGTATGAAAATATGGACGTCTTTGTTATGGGGCATATTCACGAAAATAGCAGCCGAAATGACGTTCGCGATTCTTTAGACTTTAATTTTGGTAAACGTTGTTACGAATTAACCCAAAGACAAATTCACCTTGCAATCACCGGATCGTACAAGGAGGAATATACCGACGGAGCTTTTGGCTGGCACGTTGAACGTGGCGCGCCTATTAAACCAGTAGGCGGTAGAATTTTAACCATTACAGGATATGACAAAAAAGTAAATGGAGAAAGGGACTGCGATTTGTTAATTGATAGTTGTAAATTTCCGTTATGAAACGACAAATAAAATATATTGCAATCCATTGCACTGCAAGCCAGCCAACTGCTACAGTTGCAGCTATTCAGAGATACTGGAAAGACAATTTAGGCTGGAAAATGCCAGGCTATCATTTGTTAATCGAAGCAAATGGTACAATTCACCAACTTCTTGACTTTAATTTAGTAGCTAACGGAGTAAAAGGATTTAATAGAGAAAGCGTACATATTAGCTACATTGGAGGGATTACAAAACAAGGAAAGCCGATAGACAATCGAACCGATGCGCAAAAAAAAGCGATTTTATTGTGCATAAATAAGGTGCTTGAATGGAGCGATAATAAATGTTTAATTATTCAGGGGCATAGGGATTTCCCTAACCAGAATAAAGCCTGTCCTTGCTTTGATGCAAAGGCGGAATACAGAGGAATCGTATGAAAGCTAAATTGGAATTTGATTTGCCGGAGGAAAATTATGAATTTTCAAACGCTATAAATGGAGCTAATATGCGTTCTGTTTTATGGCAGTTTGACCAATGGCTTAGAAATAAAATTAAGTACGAAGATTTAACAGATGAACAATATAAGATTTATCAACTTTGTCGAGATCATTTGCGGACTTTACTTTATGAAGAAAATATTGATTTAGATAAATGAGAAAAGTTAATTATATTTTAAAGGAAATTTGGTTAGGCTTTGAGCTTGCTAATAACTGGAGAAATAAATTTCAACTTTTTGCTAAATTATAAGAATATGCCATTACCTAAACCAAAGCCAGGCGAAAACAGAAACGATTTTATCGGCCGTTGCGTTACTGAT
>Ga0315908_10001545_pt1 | contig 17223 bp, 13 predicted proteins | sample LakEriMetagenome_12_FD_203520 | JGI IMG/M metagenome (GOLD analysis project Ga0315908, IMG submission 203520) | Freshwater fungal communities from buoy surface, Lake Erie, Ohio, United States - Buoy 4 MA124 | ecosystem: Environmental > Aquatic > Freshwater > Lake > Lake biofilm | place: USA... | reverse complement strand
TATGACCTTGTAATGGTGGCAAAGGACCAGGGCCGACTAACAAGTGCCCAGCAAACTCTGCAAAATCAATTTCCAGATCGTCACTTTTCAACCTATGCCGTAGATCTTGCAGATCTAGCTGCAACCCGTGCAACGGTTACCCAAATCGCAGCAGAACATTCGGCGTCAGATGTTCTAATCCTGGCTCATGGAGTTATGAGCGAAAAAATGTCAAAGACTTTGCGAACCACAGATGAAGAATGGCGCAGAGTGCTAGCAATCAATCTTGACTCTGTTTTTATTTTGGTCAACGGATTAGTTCCATCAATGGCAGATGCCCGCAAGGGTCGAGTAATCATTTACTCTGCATGTCTTGGAAGAATGTCAGGGCCCGGAAATGTTGGCGGCCTTGCTCCTTATCGAATTAGTAAAGCTGGCGTTAATGCAATGGTACGAAACCTTGCGCACGAAACCGGAATGGGCGCACGTGGATTGTTAGTTGATGCCGTTTGTCCAAACCATTCACGCACAGACATGGGCGGAGAAGATGCGCCGCGTAGTGCTGAAGAAGGTGCGGCGTGTGCCTTGTGGCTTGCAACTCGTGAATTCAATTCTGGAGATGCAACCGGCGTTTTGTGGGAAGACAACCAGATTGTTGAGTGGTAATTCTCGCGTTAATTAAAGGTCAGTTGGAATTGCGCGCAACGCGGCAATAAGAGTTGCACCAGCTAATGCCGCTAAAGGTCCTGCAACCCACCACAAGTGAGCTTCTACTTGATATGAAACAACTCCCAGTGCAATTAAGTTCGCGAATACCGCGGCTGACCTACCGAAGTATTTACCTCGTCGATAACCAATAGCAGCTGCTGCTAATCCGGCTGATCCAAGGAGTGCAAAAAGCAAAACTCCTAGAAGCGGCAAAATCTCAACGTTCTCATGTGTAAAGCTCATGACAACCAGCCACAACCCCAGCCCTGCAATAACCGCTGCCTCTACAAAGAGTAGGGATGCCACTAGTGCGCGAGCTTTGGCTGCTTTGGCAGGATCTTGAGTCATAGGGATAAGGCTAACTTAAAGGAAGTCACAATGCTCTTTTCGCACGATGGAATTCATGACTCCCAAACTCACTTGTCTTCCCCGTCATATTTCTACGAGCAATTAAGGCGCGAGACTTTACTTGCGGCTAGAACTCAAAAACCTCTTGCGCTAGTCAAAATACTTTTTATCAATCCAGAATCCGATCAGGTGAGGGCACATGACGTGCTGCATTTTGCCCATGAACTCACACAACTCACTAGACAAGAAGAGTGCGTTGGCAGGCTAGGCATAAATGAAGTGGTGATTATCGTTAGAGATGGTGCTTCTCATGCCGAACAGCTTGTCCAGCGTTTACTGAAATCAACATCACTTACCGTAGATCACACATTACAAATCAAAGTTTCCATTGTTGTTGGCGCGGAACATGAAACTTCGCTTTCACTTTTGGCGAGGCTCGATCGAGCTGAACTCATAGCAAATTAACTTCTCCCCAACGGTTTGCAGTATCCACAGCACATGTAAAAGTGTCAGCTCCCGCTCTACCTTTTCCGCATGGAACTAGATATTGATGTGACCTTTGGACCGCTTGCCCCTTTCATGAGAGATGCAACTATCGAAGAGGTTTGGATAAATTCACCCGAGCGAATCTTTATTGCACGCAATGGCCGAAGTGAATTAACTAACCTGTTGCTTACCTCTGATGAGGTGCGCAACGTCGTAGAACGAGCGTTGATGTGGAGTGGGCGCAGGTTGGACTTATCTCATCCATTTGTTGATGCTCGCTTGCCCGATGGAAGTCGTTTACATGTTGTTATCCCAGAAATAACCGCCGCGCATTGGGCAGTAAACATCCGTAAACACCTTATGAAGAACCTTTCAGTCCACGACCTGGTTGAACGATCTGTTATGAGCAAGGAAATTGGAACGGCCTTAGTTCTAAGCGTGCAAGCCGGATTAAACATCTTGGTCTGTGGGGGAACACAGGCTGGAAAAACCACTGTTCTGAATGCATTAGCTGGCGCAGTTCCCCGCAGCGAACGGGTGATCACCATTGAAGAAGTTTTTGAACTTACCCCACAGTTGCCCGATGTTATTCAAATGCAGACACGAAGTCTCAATCTGCAAGGAGAAGGAGAAATACCGCTTCGCAGATTGATTAAAGAATCCTTACGAATGCGCCCAACCAGAATAATTGTGGGTGAAGTTCGAGAAGCTGAAGCCTTAGACCTCTTGATCGCATTGAATTCTGGATTACCGGGAATGGGCACGCTCCATGCAAATTCACCAAGAGATGCGATCATCAAGCTTCAAACACTCCCCTTGCTTGCTGGTGAAAACATTTCGCACAAGTTCATCGCTCCAACAGTTGCTTCGGCCATAGATCTAATTCTGCATGTGACTCTTGATGCATCCGGTACTAGGCGGATTAATGAGGTTGCCGCAGTTACCGGAAGATACGAGAACGATCGTGCCGAAATTGAAATGCTCTGGAAGTGGGATGGTCATCAATACATCCGTGGGGTTGGCTCTTTACCACACCCTGAAAAATTCGAAACCATTGGCTCGCCTTTGTCATCTTGGTGGCATGCATGAAACTTTCACTACGCATCGGTGTTTCCGCATCTGTTGCTACCGCGATTGTGTTGCTGATGACTCGATCAATAGTCATAGCTCTTGCATTTGGAACTTTGGCGGCGGGTATTGCTTTCATAACCGTTAACGCGAAAAATTCCTTAAATGAAGCAGCGTTAGTTGCAGCATGGCCTGAAGTTATCGATCATTTAATGTCTGGAATTCAGTCAGGGCTTTCTCTATCCGAATCTTTAGCTGGGCTAGCGACTCGAGGGCCAGAGATTCTTAGGCCCTCGTTTCTTCGATTTAAAGCAACTTTATTTAGCAGTGGAGATTTAGGTGAAGCAATCAAAGACCTTAAGTCCACTTTTTCGCACCACGGTAGTGATCAGATATTTGAAGCACTTTTGATTGCAAAGAGTTTGGGCGGCAGTGAGCTTTTACAGATTCTGCGCACACTAGGAGATTTTCTCCGTCAAGATTTAGCGCTGCGACGTGAAATTGACGTTAAACACGGTTGGATAAAGAACTCTGCACACATTTCCGCTGCGGCTCCCTGGATACTTTTGCTTCTTTTATCAACTCAGCCAAGCACAGCAGTTGCTTTTTCGACTCCAACTGGTGCATTAGTGCTGATTGTTGGATTAGTGATGACCGCTGTTGCTTATCTTTGGATGAATTATCTTGGTCGACTACCTCAAACTCCACGAGTTTTTGTTGGAGGGTTGCATTGATTGCCACACTGCTAGTGACCGGTTTGCTCGTGATTCCCGCAGCTGCACTGATTCTTATAGGAGACCATCTAGATCCCTTGGCTGAAGCTAAGAAGTTTTCTCGCAAGAGTGCTCGTGCGAGTTCAGACACAACAAATCTTCACATCAGATTAGAGGAATTGGGTAAGGCAACTGATTTGGATTACGAGCAATTTCGAATCAAACAGTATGGGTATTCGGCAGGTTCGGCAGCAATCGCATTTGCTTTCATAATCGCCTTGAACAGTAATTTGATTCTTGCGATTTCCGTGACTGTTTTTGCAGGTGTAGGTATTTTTCTATTGATTGATCGCCAACTGACGCAAGATGTAAAGAAAAGGCGCGAGCTTATAGAAGCTGAGTTTCCGGCCATTGTTGAATTACTTACTCTTGCCATTGCCGCTGGGGAGACTCCATTAAGTGCGATGCTACGAATCGCAAACAGTGCTGATGGCGCACTTGCTAGAGAGTTTCAAATCGTTGTGGCAGGCGTGCGTTCAGGAGCACCATTGCACGAAAGCTTGGATGCGATGGGCCGCCGGGTTAAATCGGTAATGATTCGCCGTTTTGTCGATGCATTAGTTACAGCAACATTGCGTGGAGCACCTCTTGTTGAAGTGCTCTCTCGTCATGCCGTTGAGGCCCGTGGCAATCAACGCAATCGAATTATGGGAGCGGCTGGTAAGGCTGAAATATCAATGATGATTCCAGTTGTATTCCTTATCTTGCCGATCTCGATTCTCTTTGCATTGTGGCCATCACTAACTAACCTGAACATGTTTGCAGCTTAAGCAGCACTTTCCTCGCGTTCACACTTTGCAACATTGAGTTCAATTAGCTCGCCCTGTTCATTGCGTGCAGCAACTTCCTTTAGTGACGGTCGTCCAGCTTTGCGCTTCTTGGCGATGATGCGACCATCTTCAAATAGCTCGCCGCCCCACACACCTGCTGGCTCTTGGCGCGATAACGCACCTTCTAAGCACTGTGCTCGCACAGGACATCCGCCGCAGAGCGACTTCGCCTCTGCAACCTGCATCTCATCCTCAGAAAAGTAGAGCTCAGGATCTGCAGTGTGGCATGGCAAATTAAATGATGACCCGTCGCTGTAAGTGCCCGTTACGGCATCCAAACCGATCTTCTTATCTGCCCAGCCTGGTACTAGTAGTTCGCTGAAGAGAACGCTCATGTTCTCACCTCTTCTTTCTGTTGTTGTTTATGGACTTTTTTCCGGAGAATGGAAAAAGGGCTCCGAATCCTTTTGGATTCGAGGCCCTTGGCTTCAGTTCTAAATCGAATTATTCGATTGAACCACCATTGGCCTCGTATCCGGCATAAAAAGCTGCGTAAAACGCTGGCTTTGTTGCATGCCAAGTAGAAGGCTTATTGGTTGTATGAGCAGAAGGAATCACAGCAGAACGCAAAGCGTTTGCTGATACGAATGATGCGTTAGACATATTCGTTCCCTTCCATCATGTTCAACTCCGCCATGAAGTTGAAGTCGTAACTATAAAGCATGGGTTGAGGTACTGGCAAGGTAATTAAATCCCCGCGTAAATGAGCGTAAATAGGGTATCTGTGAAGAGAAAGAGCTAGTTAGCCAAGCCTGCTTCAGCCAGGAATCGTGAGGCTTTACCGCGATAACTAAGGCGCAGATCTGTTTTTGCTCGGGTGATGCCCACATAGAACAACCGGCGTTCTTCATCAATTGATGCTTGATCACCTGTGGTGGTGCTGTTTTCAAGCGGCAAGATTCCATCGCTAACACCCATCAAGAAAACGCGTTCCCATTCAAGACCTTTTGCCGCGTGCAAAGTTGCAAGGGTTGTGACAGGCATTGTTGGTGGATTGTTTTGTTGAACTCGATCTTCTACTTCGCGAAGGTATGTGCGCAAATTCTTCGGAGTAAATCCGCTGTCGCTATCTAATTCGCGAGCTAAGTGAAGCAGGGCTGCGATTCCATCAATTGCTCCCCCAGTTAAGAAAGGTTGAGCAAGGGTGCGAAGTTCATCCAGCCAAATAACGCCTTCAGTAGGAATTACTGATGCAGTGCGAACTTGCTTGAGGAAATCACGTACCTCTTTGCGATCAAAGAAGCGCTCTGTGTTTCGAACTTGGTATGGCAAGCCTGCGGCGTTCATCGCCCTTTCTAAACCATTAAGTTGGTTATTGGTGCGAGCCAGAACTGCAATCTCTTGTGCAGGTGTTCCTTCTGAAATCAAATTGGTGATGTCTTGAACGATTCCTGCAATTTCAGCTGATTCATCGTTGTATGCACTAATTGTTGGTTTACTGCCATGATCATTAATTGCAACTAGTTCATTACCCATGGCACCTTTTCGCAAGATGCTGTTTGCCGTAAAGATGATTTCTGGGGTTGATCGATAGCCAGTAGTTAGCCGAACAACTTCAGCCTCTGGAAAGCGCTGTGTAAATGAGTTAAGGAAAACAGGTGTTGCGCCCGCAAATGAATAAATAGTCTGGGCAGGATCGCCAACAACACAGAGCTCTTCTCTAGAACCAAGCCAGGCGTTGATTAAACGTTGCTGAAGCGGCGATACGTCCTGATACTCATCAACGGTAAAGAATCGGTACTGATCCTGAACACGTTCGCGGACTTCGCGTTCTTCTTCAATCATCGCAGTTGTCAGCAAAAGTACATCTTCGAAATCGATAGCGCGTTCTTGGTGCTTCACGCTTTCATATGCGGTGTAGACCTTGGCTAACTGTTCCGGATTGATGCGTGGCTTAACGGTGCGCTTTTGCGATTCGCTTAAGTAATCAGAAGGGGCAACTTGTGAAACCTTGGCCCATTCGATCTCAGTTGCGATATCGCGCAGCAGATCACGCGAGGTGATGGACAGTTCGCCTTGCAGCTGTGCGCGCTTGATGGCTTCAGTTAGAAATCCGCTCTTGGTTGTGAGCAAATCCGGTGTTCGACCGCCAAAAACTTGTGGCCAGAAAAAGGTTAATTGCTTCAGGGCTGCTGCGTGGATTGTGCGAGCAGCTACCGATGGCACACCTAAGGAACGCAAACGTGTGCGCATTTCGCCAGCGGCGCGTGCTGTAAAGGTCAGCGCTAAAACTTTGTGCGGATCCATTGTTCCGATTGCTGCGGCATATGCAATGCGATGGGTAATTGCGCGGGTCTTACCTGTTCCAGCTCCTGCAATGACGCACACAGGACCGCGTGTAGCAAGTGCGACTGCGCGTTGTTCGTTATCTAGCGCTTCCAGAATCTCTTCTGCACGTGGGTTTCCTACGGTCTCCACGATTCACCACCGCGCAATTGGTCACGTGTGTATCCATCAACACGTGTGTACCAACTTTGAATCATTCGACGCGCAACTGACATTGATGGTGGCAACAAGATTTCATTGTCTACCACAGCCTTTTTCATGTCATCGCGTGAAAACCAGCGTACTTCAGTAATTTCAGTGCCATCAGGACGAGCTTCTTCTGGGCGATGTGTAATAGCTTCAAAGGCGATCATGATTGATGCTGGAAATGGCCAAGGCTGTGATGTTAGGTATTTGATTTCTGATGCATACACGCCGGCTTCTTCAAAGACTTCGCGGGATACGCATTCTTCAAAAGATTCGCCGGTTTCAACAAAACCTGCAAAAGTTGAAAAGCGTTTAGCCGGCCAGACAGGTTGATGTCCCAAAAGAATTCGATCATCTTTATCTTTGACTAAAACAATGACCGCAGGATCTGTGCGGGGATGATGTTGTGTTGAATCTTGCGGGCAGATGCGAACGCTTCCGCCAAGATCGCTTTTGGTCAGCGCGCCACAACGCGCACAATGTGTGTGGGTTGCATGCCAGTTAGCTAAACCAACTGCGTGCATCGCAAGAGCTAATTCGTCGGCATCTAGAGTGCCACCAAGTTCGCGCAAAGATCTAAAGCCTTCATACTTTCGCTTTTCAAACTCTTCAGTGCCGTCATCTTCTGGTGCAGTGATCCAGGTTGTGTGCCACGCAAAGTAGGCCTGATTATCATCGCGGCCGATTCCTAAGAAGAAACGATCGCCTGGGACAAAAACATCACTAAGTGCTGTCACCGCAGCTGCGTCAATGAAGGTCAAGGAATCATCGGCTGCGCTTAATCGGGCATCGAGCAATTGAATAATCTGAGCGGTTTGCCACAGTTGTTCCAACTTGGCCGCATCTGTGCGCAATTCGCTTTCGCGATTGATAGGCGAGAGCGAGGCGGGGTTGGAATCAGGGTTGCGCGCGCTCATAGGGGTGAACGCTACTAGCCTTAGCCAATGCGCGTAACCTCATGGAATTTGCTGCACGGAATGGCTATTCCCCCTGACCCAAAGGTTGATGCTTCAGCGGTCTTAGCGGCGCAAATCCTTCATTTAAAGAGCGATGTTATTGGGGTCCAGGAAGTTGATTACTTTCTAGAACGTTCAGGCAATCACAATCAAGTGGGCAATATTGCAACAGTAATGAGCGCTGCCGAATGGGCTTTTGCGCCGTCCTTGTTTGGTAACCCAGATGAAAAATGGCGCAAGCCAAATAGTGACGATTTAATGATTGTGACAAACAAAAGTTCAGAAGGTGAAGCTGGATACGGGATTGGAATCGTTTCAGCGCTACCTGTTAAATCCTGGCATCGTTTAGATTTAAAGGGAGCGCCGATCGGTGTTTTCATGATGTTTCCAGTTGATGGCAAGTTGAAGCGTTTTTATGTGCGCGATCATCCACGCAGTGCGCTGGGTGTAATTCTGGAAAATGGTTGGTTAGTTATCAATACCCATCTTTCCTTTGTTCCATTCTTTAACTATCGACAATTAAAACAAATAAAGCGCTGGGCCGGCACATTGGGCGTTGCTCCTGAAAAGACTTTACTGATGGGTGATTTCAATATTCCGTCACGAAAAATTGTGGGCGGCCGAAAGTGGAATGTCCTAACGACAGGTAAAACTTTTCCGAGCTGGCAACCAAAGGTAGAAATTGATTTCATGTTGTCACAAACTCTGACACCTAATGATGTTGAACAGATTACTTATGTCCACGCGGGAATGAGTGATCACTTACCTTTGCAGATTGTGGTTGACGCCAAGTAATAATGGATGGTTGATCCCTATACAAGTATTTAACTGACTCTTAGCTATTCACTGAGTATTTATTGCGGTAGCTCCACTGAAGTAATCAGCGCGATCAAAGCAGCCTCATCCAACAAATCGGATGGTTTATCGGTAACGCCTGTTGGAACATAGTGGAAAGCCGCAGAGATCTTAGAAATGTCACAACCTGATAATTTGGCCCACGCTAAGCGATACATAGCTAATTGAACTCGGGCTGACTTACCCAGCTGCTTGGAACCGGTCTTCCAATCCACCACCTGGAAGCCATCTCCGTCGGCATAAATGGCATCAATTCGGCCACGGATAAGTACGCCAGCGATAGTTGTTTCGAAGGGAACTTCAACCCGGGCTGGTGTGCGATGAGCGAATTCGCTCTTTAGCCAAGCGGTCTTTAAATCTTCTAACTTTGAATCGTCATCTAGTGGATCCAAGTAATCCAAGTATTCATCACCAAATAATGTGGCGGCATCGGTGAATTGACGTTCAACCCACAAGTGGAAAGCGGTTCCGCGACGAGAATATTGATCTTGTCCACGCGGCATTGGCCTGCGAATGTTCAGGGCAAGTTCTTGTGGATTTTCATGCAGCGCAACCAAGGTCGATGTTGATAAACGAGTTGGCAAAGCCACCTGTACTACATCTGATGCTCGATTGCGTTGTTCGGTAATTAAACTGTGAGCATCCATGATCCAAGAATTAACTTCGGGATCCTGTGAATCAAGTAAAGGATGAACATCAGAAGATTTCACTAGTTCCATTGCTGCATCAAATTGTGCGCGCTTGTCCCCTAAGTAATCACGTGGCCAAACGCCTGTCTGTGGATTTTCAAGGGTTGGGTTCTCAGCATCGTCATCTGGTGCTGCAACATCTGAAATTAGTCGGCCACCATTGGCACTTGCTGCACCTGCAATAAGTGTGAAGATGTTTGATGGAGAAACAGAGTTTGCTCCATCTCGCCACCAAGATGTAGTGCAGATCAAATGTGTGCGCGCACGGGTGACTGCAACATAGGCAAGACGCATTTCTTCGCGCATCTTGATGTGATCCACACATTGACGAGCAAACTCTTTAATAGCCTTTGCCGCATCGCTGTTTTTGGTAATGCCATCTAAAGAAAAGTACGGAAGCTCATGTGCATCACCGCGCAGCGCAAACGGAACATGCTTTTCATTCTTTAACCAGTTGTCTGGGTCGCTTCGATTTACTCCAGGGAAAGTTCCTTCAGATAATCCAGGCACGGCCACTACATCCCATTCGGCGCCCTTTGCCATGTGAACAGTAAGGATTTGGACCACATCTGTGCGGACTTCAGGGGCTCCAACCTTTAATCCGCCTTCTTCATCAGATGCCACATCTAGCCAATCAAGGAAAGCCGACACTGATCCACCACTGCGTTCAAACTTTGATGCCTCATCTAAGAAGCGATCTAAATGGCGACGACCACTTTGTGAGCCTTCGCGCAAAGTAATTTCAGATTCCAGCGTTAAGTAGTTTTCGATCTCGGTCACTAAATCAGTGATCTGCCCACTAGCGCGTGAACGCAAACGTCGCAGATCTTGTGCGAAGGAAACAAGTCGTTGATATCCAAGATCGCTAAAGCTGTTCTTCTTGGCAGTTGTGATTTCATCTAAAGCATCGATGATGGATCCAGCGAATTGATCATCTGCTTCTAGTTGATCAGGGTTGCCGGCAGCAATCTTTTTGATAAAGCTCTTGGAATCTGCATGCATTGCTTTAGCGCGTTCGCGGCTAAATGCGCCAAGGGCTGCAATATCACGCGGACCTAAATTAATGCGTGGTCCAGTTAAGTGGCGCATCAGCGATGATCCAGCATCAGGATCGGTGATGATCTTCATTAAGGTAACAACATCTGCGACTTCTGGAATATGAATCAAACCACCAATTCCAATTACTTCAACCGGCAAACCTTGTTCGCGCAATGCATTTTCAATGGACGTAATCTGGCTACGCTTTCGCACAAGGACCGCAAATGATTTACCTGCATCTGGATTCCATAGCGCCTTGAAATATTCAGCGATTGCTTGGGATTCTGTTTCTACGGTTTCATAAATACCGTAGGCAAGTTCGCCTGCACCTGCGTTATCACGTGCTTCTAGTTCTACAACTTGCTGACCGCCTGCTGCCTTGATTTCAGCGCTAATGGTGTTTGCTGCCGCCAAGATGATCTTGTCATTACGGAAAGTTGTTGGAAGCGAGAATTGTTCGGTTCCGGTTTGCCCTTCGGCCTTTGGAAAGTACTTATGGAATGAAGCCATAGTGCCGGCAGATGCTCCGCGCCAGGTATAAATAGCCTGCGACGGGTCTCCTACAGCCATTACAGGATGGCCTGTCTCTTGTACAAAATTGCCATACAAAGCCGACAACATACGAACCTGTGATTGCGACGTATCTTGATATTCATCAAGCAATACGATTTTGTACTTGCCGCGCTCTAACGTGCCAACATCTCCGAAGTTTTGTGCAATATCTGCAGCTAATGACATCTGATCATCAAATGAAAGCTCGCCTGCCGCTTTACGCCGTTCCATAAAAGCTTCAACCATGGGCAAAAGCGAATTACGTTGACGCATCGCACGCGCTACTGCGCGGGTGTCTTCATTGGTGCTGCCGGCTAGAAGTTGCAACTTTTCCAGCATTTCATTACCAATAACTTCGATATCTGCAGCCTTTACCTGATGTTCTAACATAAATTTAGAAAGACCAAGTAGATCCTTAATCACTGTGCTGACCGCGCTGTCATTACGATATGAATCATCTGACCAGTTGCGGACAACATCAGATGCAATTTGCCAAATTGCTGCTTCGCCTAATGGTTCGGCATCAGCATCGATTCCGTAACGGATTGCATGCTCGCTGAGCAACTTGCCTGCATACGAATGATAGGTAGTAACTGCGGTGCTATTGGATGTGATGTGTTTAAATTCTGGAAGCTGTGACAATTGGCGCAAGCGCTTGCGGATACGAACTGATAGTTCGCCGGCAGCTTTGCGAGTAAAGGTAAGACCCAAAATCTGATCAGGTGTGGCAAAACCGTTGGCAACCAGGTATAAAACACGGTTGCTCATAGTTTCGGTTTTACCTGATCCAGCACCTGCGATAACAACGGCAGGTTCTAACCCACTGCTGATGATCGCTGATTGGTGCTTGGTTATCGGTTTGATCTGCGAACCAAACTTTGGATGTGCCTGAAGCTTGGCGATTATTTCTTCGGGTGTGTACTTAGGCTGGATTGATTCAGTTGTCATTGCTCGATCACCGCCCGACCATCACTTTGAACTGGGCAGGATTTCCTTACTGGGCAGCCTTTACAGCGCTTATTGACGGTAGCAAAGAAGGTTGCAGCTCCCATGCCTTCACCAATTGTTTCAATCGTTGCCTTGGTTTCTTCCAAATCAATTGCATACTGCTGGCGGATTGATGCACCAGCGCTGCTTGTTCCCAAGTACACCAGTTCTGCGCCAGAACTCTTAGTCCCATCAGCAAATCCGCCTTCTGCAACACCTAATTGATAACTAGCAAGCTGCAGATTCTTCTTGGCATCCTCTTTGCTAATTGCAGTGTTGCCAGTCTTGAAATCAATAATGAAAAGCGATCCGTCTGCTTCTACTTCAAGGCGATCAACAGTTCCGATGATTCGGGCACGACCTAGCTTTACATCAAAGCGAAGTTCAGCTCCCTTTACTTCCCGCTTTGTTTCTTTGTGATACTCCACAAATTTTTCAAGCATGATCACGGCAGATTCAAGATGAGATGCGCTGACCCAACCACTTTCGGGATCAATTAACTTCCAGGAACTTTGTAAGGAATCAATCAATTGTTCGCGGGTGGTTCCTGGCTCTAGCACCATCTTTGCGGCAAAGGCGTGAATTGCAGAACCTAAGACTTGTGCGGTGCTGTCGCCATCTGATCCACCATTATTTTGTAGGAACCACTTGACTCCACATTCGACAAAACTTTCAGCACCCGATGGCGAGACAACAACTTCCTTATCGGCATCAATAACTGGTACATCGGTACTTAATGGAACCGAACCAATCCAACTATCGGGATTAGCTAAGTGAATTCCTTCGGCGCTCATGGCCTTAAGCAACGCTGCAGCTTCTTTTGCTTTTGGTCCAGCCAATTGTGCTCGAAGCTCAGCAACCAAAGCGGGTGCAGTAATCGGACGCGGAACATCGGTGATGACGTGTTCATCGTCTTCATCAGTCTTGTTAACCATGACTTCGATTGCTTCAAAAAATTGTGATGGTTCTTCGTCTTCGCGCTGAACCGCGGTGATGAAAAGTGATTGTTTGGCGCGGGTTAGCGCAACGTGGAACAGCCGTTGCTCATCCTGAAGTAAGCCATTTGCTGCGATTACATCTAGCTGATCGCGCGGAATATCAGGGTTGCGCTTGCGTTCAACTAAACGTTCGGCACCCAAAAGTGATGAACGCTGCTTCAGGTTTGGCCACGTGCCTTCTTGTAAACCTGCGATTGCAACTAACTCCCACTGACGACCTTTTGCGCTGTGCACGGTAAGGATTTCTACGAAATCTGGGCGGACGCCCTTGGCGGTAATAACATCGCCCGCGATTTCTTCTTGTGCAACCTCGTTAATAAAGGCAGCAGGACCTGACAAAGGAAAGCGTTCGGAATAACGCGCAGCAGAATCAAACAGCTGCATCATTGCATCCAGATCTCTGTCTGCGGCGGCCCCACGGATTCCGGGACGCAGCGCTTGATTGCGCCATGCAGTAGCTAACTTCTGTCCATCACTTGTGATTGCGTTATCCCAAATAAACCACAACAGGTCATCGGCTAAGGCATTCTTGTTTCGCGCAATCGCTTTTGCACCCTTTAGTAATTCATGGACTCTTAGAACACTGTCTGCGCCTTCAATAAACAACTGACCGTCCAGAATCGCATCAAGTAATAACTGAGTTCCGGAACGATCATCACCTTCTGGACGCGCGGTAATCATGGCTCGTCGAATTCGGCGAAGTGAAATTGAATCCGCGCCACCAAATTCGGAAAGCAACAATCGCTCTGCGGTATCTAAGTTGAGAGGCTGTGCACCAATTGCAACACGTGCCAACAGCAAGAATGGAGTAATTGCAGGATTGCCAGCTAACACCTGAAGTTCGGAAGCAACTGGAATACCAACTTGTGAAAATGCACGGCGTAGCGCAGATGCTTGAACTCCTGGTGTGCGAAGGACAACTGCCATGTCGCTATATGAAATTCCTTGACGTAAATGCGCACTGCGGAATTGATGCGCGATAAAAGCTGCTTCTTCGGCCGCACTTCTAAAGCGATGAACCCCTACAAAGCCTTGATTTTCATTGGCTTCACTGCGCTTGCGGGTAACTGGTGAGCCGCGGAAACCCTGAACATATTCATGTCCGACTGCAAAGACCGCCTTTGCATTGCGATAAACATGAGACAGAACAACTTCCTTGGCGCGATATGGATCAAGGGCTGCAGCTAAACCATCTGGATCAGCCCCACGGAATCGTCCAACCGCGCTATCTGCATCGGCGCAGATGATTACATCGCTACCTGCAAGAAGTGCCAATAGTTCTCGTTGTGCTGGATCGCTTTCCTGGAATTCATCCACCATGATTGTTGTAAATCGGTTACGCAGTTGATCTAGTAAATCTGGGTTGTTACGCAAATGAATCGATGCCCGCGAAACAAGTTCGGATGGATCGATACGTAGCTTGGCATCCTGGGCGCTGATTTCGCGCATAATCATGGAATTTGAATATCTCTTCCAAAATGCCGCGGCTGCTTGCCAATACTTTTCGCCTTCTTGTGCGCCTAATTGCGCTAACTGGTCTGCATCGATTCCTCGTTCTGATGCACGCAAAATTAAATCGCGAAGTTCGCGCGCAAATCCACCAGTTGTTAAAGCCTTATGTAAATCTTCTGGCCACTCTTTGTAACCATCAACGATGTCACCTTGTAAAAGTTCGCGAATATAGTTCTCTTGTTCTGGACCGCTGAGCAAAATCGGATCTGGATCGTTCTTTGCCTTCATCTTTAAAATTGAAAATGCCAGAGAATGGAATGTGCGCGCTAATGGTTCAAACATAGTCTTGGTTGTGCGCAGCGCTATCGCATCACGTAATTCCGATGCTCGTTCGCGGCCATAAGTAAGCAGCAAAATTGAATCTGGATTTTGTCCTTGTTCAATTCGAGCAAGGGCTGCTTCAATTAAAACCGTTGTCTTTCCGGTACCCGGTCCACCTTGAACAACAATGGGAGATCCGCGGTGTGCAACAACGGCCAGTTGTTCTGCGTCCAGTGCAACAGGGGCAGCCTGAAGCACCTGTCGTACAAGGCTGAATGGCTGCTTACTCACAGTGAGCATCTTGCCCGAATGCCCCGACAAATCGGTTGCTTTACGCCTGTGGCGCTAGTTCAGTACCCGTTTTGCTCAGTATTTAACTGGGAACCAACTTTTTCAGATTCTAAAAAGTTGAACCAAGATTTGCCGCTTTGAAATTCTTGCCTTGCATGGTCAATGCAAGCCCCTCGCTATTGAGCGTAATTGATTTCACAGTCATACCTTGTGGTGGGCTTAGTGTTCTAACGCTTTTACTTTTAATCTGGTCTTTGATCTCTGCAGGTAATGAATCAGCTGGAATCTCATTACCAAACAGCGATACTCCTTGAAGTTCAAAGTAAATCTGATTATCTGAATACTTTGGCACAAGAACTGCTGTGCCAAGACCACCTGAACCAACTGAAACTTGCAGGGTGTTTCCGACGATCTGTGCGTCACTAAAATCGGTCAGTTGCATAATCGTGGCAGCAGAAATAGTTGCAGTTACATCTAATGAACCGATCAGATTTGGCGTGGACTTTGAAATATCTTTAGCATCAATCGCAAGCGATGGCTTGAAGGTTGAATCCTTCAATTGATATTGGCCCACATCAATATGAACCGATTTAATGGAGTCATTCACAATGTTTCCGGGAATTTCAAACAAAGGTACAGATGCCGAGACATCAGTTGCTCTGGGCATAACCTCATAGACCCGCGTGGTGATTCGAGATGAGATGGATTTTTCAATTGTGATCGCACTGATAGCAATAACTGCAACTAATGCTATTGGTACTACGCGGTTTTTCTTCATCAACTCGAACTCCCCTTAATTATCGATGTGGCAGTCTAAGTGATGAAATGAAAAAACCCCGCACCTGATTATCAGTGCGGGGCTTTATCTGTGAATTACCTGTTAATTGGCGTTGAGATTTGCCTTCTTTGCGCGAGATGTAGCACGTGCGCGCTCATTCTGATCAAGAACAACCTTGCGGATACGAACAACTGCAGGTGTTACTTCGACGCACTCATCTTCACGACAGAATTCAAGTGCACCTTCCATGTTGAGCTTCTTAGGCGGAATCAGACGCTCTGATTCATCAGTACCTGAAGCACGCATATTTGTTAGCTTCTTTTCGCGAACACAGTTAACATCCATGTCATCGTTACGAGAGTTCTCACCAATCACCATACCTTCGTACACTTCATCGCCTGGTTCTACGAAAATAGTTCCACGATCTTGTGTTCCGTATAACGCGTATGAAGTAACTGTTCCCATGCGGTCTGAAACAAGTGAGCCAGTTGCACGTGTACGAATATCTCCGAACCAAGGCTCGTAACCATCAAATACGTGGTGTAGCAAACCAGTTCCGCGAGTTTCAGTTAAGAACTCGGTACGGAAACCAATAAGTCCACGTGATGGAACCTTGTAATCAAGACGGATCCAACCGGTTCCGTGATTAACCATTTGCTCCATGCGACCCTTACGAAGTGCCATCAACTGAGTAAGAACACCTAAGTACTCTTCTGGTGCATCAATTGTTAAGCGCTCCATTGGTTCGTGAACCTTGCCATCAATCTTCTTGATAACTACCTGTGGCTTACCAACAGTGAGTTCGAAACCTTCGCGCTTCATGATTTCAACGAGAACAGCAAGCTGAAGTTCTCCGCGACCCTGAACTTCCCAAGTATCTGGGCGATCAGTATTAAGAACACGCAATGAAACGTTACCAACTAGTTCTGCATCCAAACGGCCCTTAACTTGGCGCGCAGTAAGCAGCTTTCCGCTCTTGCCCGCTAGTGGAGATGTATTGATACCGATTGTCATCGAAATAGATGGTTCATCAACGATGATTAATGGCAGCGCGTGTGGATTTTCATTATCAGCTAGGGTTTCGCCCAATGTAATTGTGTCGATACCGGCTACCGCAATGATGTCTCCAGGGTGAGCTTCGAGTGCTGGAACGCGCTCTAGCGCTTCAGTAATCAATAGCTCTGAAATCTTTACACGCTCTGTTGTTCCATCTGTCTTAATCCATGTAACCGATTGGCCCTTTTTAATAACACCTTCGCGTACGCGACATAGTGCAAGACGACCCAAGAATGGAGATGAGTCAAGGTTTGTAACGTGTGCTTGCAAAGGTGCACCCTCGTGATAAACAGGTGCCGGAATTGCAGAGAAGATAGTGTCAAACAAAACATCAAGGTTTGTCTCTTCTGGCATTCCACCATCTGCAGGACGTGTCAATGATGCACGACCAGCTTTAGCTGATGCGTAGACAACAGGGAATTCAATCTGCTCTTCATTTGCACCAAGATCAAGGAACAGTTCGTACGCCTCGTCAACAACTTCGGCAATACGTGAATCGGGACGGTCAACCTTGTTGATCAACAAAATAACTGGCAAATTCTTTTCAAGTGCTTTACGCAAAACGAAACGTGTTTGTGGCAGTGGA
>Ga0315908_10001544_pt1 | contig 17230 bp, 19 predicted proteins | sample LakEriMetagenome_12_FD_203520 | JGI IMG/M metagenome (GOLD analysis project Ga0315908, IMG submission 203520) | Freshwater fungal communities from buoy surface, Lake Erie, Ohio, United States - Buoy 4 MA124 | ecosystem: Environmental > Aquatic > Freshwater > Lake > Lake biofilm | place: USA... | reverse complement strand
CATGGGCTTAGCGGTCAGCCGCGGGAGGAGAGCTGGATTAGTTCCACCTTGTAGCCATCAGGATCTTCCACAAAGGCGATCACCGTGTTGCCGTGCTTCATCGGACCGGGTTCGCGCACCACCTTGCCGCCCTTAGCCCGGATTGCATCGCAAACCGACTGGATGTCCTCCACTCCTAGGGCGATGTGGCCATAGCCCGCACCAAGGTCGTAATGACTGGTGTCCCAGTTGTGAGTTAGCTCCAGCACGGTGGTGTCCCGCTCCTCGCCGTAACCCACAAAGGCGAGGGTGAAACGGCCTGAGGGATAGTCCTTGCGGCGCAGCATCCGCATCCCCAACACCTCCGTATAAAAGGTGAGGGAGCGCTCCAGATCGCCAACCCGGAGCATGGTGTGCAGCATGCGCATCAGCGGATCAGGCCAGGCAGCAACCTGGGCATAACAAATTCCATTGTGGCGAGCAACCCCAAGGGCGGTACCCATCAGCACAAATGGATGGGTGGGGGTGACCCATAGGATCTCGACAGAGAGCGCCAATGGCACTTCAACGTGATCGATTCCCTCGACCTTGTTATTGACACCGTGGTGGCACGGGAGGTGTTGGATTCCCGCGGCACACCCACGGTGGAGGCCGAGGTGCTGCTGGAGGGAGGCGCCAGCGGCCGGGCGATTGTGCCGAGTGGCGCTAGCACCGGTGCCCATGAGGCCCATGAGCTGCGAGATGGCGGCAGCCGTTACTTCGGCAAGGGCGTCACCCAAGCCGTCAACAACATCGAAGAGCGAATCGCCCCGGCCCTTTGTGGCCTCAGCGCCCTCGACCAAAGCGCCGTGGACGGTGCCATGGCCGAACTCGACGGCAGTGACAACAAGTCCAGCCTCGGTGCCAACGCCGTGTTGGCCGTGAGCCTGGCCACCGCCCGGGCAGCCGCCAACGGCGTCGGCCTGCCCCTCTACCGCTACCTAGGCGGCCCGCTGGCCAACCTGTTGCCGGTGCCGCTGATGAATGTGATCAACGGCGGCGCCCACGCCTCCAACAACATGGATTTTCAGGAATTCATGTTGGTGCCCCATGGCGCCAGCAGCTTCCGCGAAGCCCTGCGCATGGGCGCGGAGGTGTTCCACACCCTCAAGGGTTTGCTGAGCAGCCAGGGCCTCTCAACCGCCGTTGGCGATGAGGGCGGCTTCGCTCCCGACCTGGCCAGCAATGACGCCGCCGGCGAACTGCTGGTGCAAGCAATCGAGAAGGCCGGCTATCGGCCCGGCGACCAGATCTCCCTAGCTCTGGATGTGGCCAGCACCGAGTTTTTCAAAGATGGCCGCTACAACTTCGGCGGCGGCAGCTACAGCAGCGCCGAGATGGTGGACCAGTTAGCCCAGCTGGCCAGCCGGTTCCCGATAGTTTCAATTGAAGACGGCATCGCCGAAGACGACTGGGATGGTTGGGCCCTACTCACCGAGCGCCTTGGCAAAACGGTGCAGCTGGTGGGCGACGACCTGTTTGTGACCAACACCGCCCGGCTACAGCGGGGCATCGATCTTGGTGTCGCCAATTCAATTCTGATCAAAGTGAATCAGATCGGCTCGCTCACCGAAACCCTGCAGGCGATCGATCTGGCCGGCCGGGCTGGCTACACCAGTGTCATCAGCCACCGCTCCGGCGAAACCGAAGACACCACTATCGCCGACCTCGCCGTGGCCACCCGCGCCGGCCAGATCAAAACCGGATCCCTCAGTCGCTCCGATCGGGTGGCTAAATACAACCAACTGCTCCGGATTGAGGACGAACTCGGCAGCCAGGCGATCTACGCCGGCGCTGAAGACCGGGGCCCCCGCGGCAAGGCCTAAGTATTTATACCTCCCCCATTGGGGGATGTTAAATCAAAAGGCTAGGGGTCAGCCATTAAAGTTGGCTTAACACTTAGGGCCCGGAGGCGGCGCTGTTGGCACCCGCCTCCCAAGACCCTCCCACCAAATTGGTGGCGTCTGAATTCACAGCAAAAGGCCCAGAGTTCAACGCAAAGGGCTTAACGCGCCTCTCCGCTTTGCTGGGCGCTATCGGCATGGTTGTCACGGCTGGAGCGGCCGTATTCACCTATCAACTCCTGCACGAGCCTTTGGAGTCGGTTGGGGCCTCGGAGGTGAGTCACCTTGCCTCGGCCAAATGCACCGCCATTGCCCGCTCGCTCACAGCCCTTTCCCTGGCTCGCAGCGATGTGCAAAACGGGGAACCAGAGGGTGAGCGCACCGATCCCGATCCCAACGCGACCATCGGCGTAATCAGCCTCGGCAACTGGGATCTCGAGGATTTTCATACCAGCAGCATCTCCCAGCAGGAAAGCCTGGCCATCCTGCGCCGTTTACCTCTAGATCCCCGCAACGATCCCCAGGCTCGATCAGTTCGCACTGCCCTGAGCGGAGCCTCCCCTGAGCTCAGGGCCGACCTTAATCAACACCACTGCAATGAATTGGGCTACAGCCTTACCCCTCTGGCGGTGCGGGCCTATCCAATACCGGGCCGCTCCAGTGGCTGGACAGCCTTTATCTACGGTCCATGGAACATACGGGGCAAGCAAAAAGCAGCCTTCGCCCTGGTAAATCTTTCGGCCAGCATTCTGGCGATCGGCGGCCATGATCAGGACCCAAGCCTGCACGCGCTCTTCCCAGATGGCGCTAGCCAACTTGACGTTGGCCTAACTCTGAACCCGGCCCAAGTGCTCAAGGACAAAGCGAGCCTGCGCCGGGCACTGCCCAAGATTGAGCTGGAGCCAGAAGACCAAAAACTGGTAGGGCTACGCATCGTGCCCTTTGCCAACCAGCTGGTCAGCACCCAGGTGAGCATTGACCACAACCGGCTCAACTGGATCTCCTTGCGCGCCGCTGCTCTGGTTTTTCTGATGGGTTCACTGGCCACCATCACGATGGTGCTGGTGAGTAGCAATTCGGAGATCCGGCTACGCCGGCTCAATGGAGCCCTGCTGCGCGAGAGCCGCACCGATGGGCTCACCCGCATCGCCAACCGCCGCGCCTGGGATGAGAGCCTCAATCTTGAAGAGAGCCGCCGCCAGCGCCACGGCCATCAGTACGGGCTGGTGGTGGTTGATCTAGACGGCTTCAAGCAAATCAATGATGAGCAGGGCCATCAGATGGGAGACCAGGTGCTGAAGATCGCAGCCAGCCAGCTGGGCGCCCAAATGCGCAGCACGGATTTACTGGCCCGCGTTGGCGGCGACGAGTTCGCGCTGATGGTGTTCAACCCCAGCGCCTCAGGCTTGGATGAACTGGTGGATCGCCTGCGGGAGGCCCTGCAAGCCTGCGGCGTTCAAGCCTCGATCGGTGCAGCGATGAGTGAACCGCGAACCACCCTGGAGCAAACCTGGACAAAAGCTGATGAGGCGATGTACAGCTACAAGCCCCAAACCAGCAAAAAGCTCAACCCACGCCGGGCAATTGATCAATCCGGCCATCGCGCTTAAGCCGGCCCTGCAGCTTGACCCAGCTGAGCCCCACAGGCAGGCTGGCCAGCAGGGGAATAATTACTAAGGCGGGCCGAGCACTGACCGCCAGCAGGGCCGCTGCAACTGCCAAACCAGCTAGCAGCATCGACTGACCCGCAGCCTGCTGGGCCAGGGCCAAGCGCCGGAGCAGGCGATCCGTTTCGCCGGCGCGAATCTGCACCTGCAGGTCGCCCTGCTCGATGCGAGCCAGGCTGTCGTCTAATCGTTTGGGAATACCCAAGGCGCGGCTGCCCACCTCTGCCGCCTGGCGCGAGATTTCGTTGAAGAGGTCGTTTGCACTACCGCCAACGCCAGAACCACTGCCACCGCTTGAAGTCATTAGGGGAAGTAGGTAGGGGCGGGCAATCGCCACCAAACTAAAGCCGCTATCGAGGCTGCGGCCGACCCCCTCAAAGGTGGAGAGGGCCCGCATCACAAAGATCAGCTCTGGGGGCAACCTGAAGGGCTGTCCGTAAACCAGGTCGTATAAGTCGCCCGACAGGCGCTCAAGCACATTGGCGGAGAAGGGGGGCGTCAGCGCCTCTTCCAGCATCACCCGCACCAGGCGCCGCACCGGGCCAGGATCAACGCCAGGTGCAATCACACCAGCCTGCTGCAGCTCCTTGACCAAACCAGCTGCGTCTCGGCCAGCTGCGGCACGCACCATGCTGCCTAGGCGGCCCCGCAGGCGGCTGGAGAGCTGACCCATCATGCCGAAGTCGTAGTAGATGAGGGCCCCATCGGCGGCAACGGCCAGGTTGCCGGGGTGGGGATCGGCGTGGAAAAAGCCAAACCGCACCAGCTGCTGCAGGTAGCTGGCGGCGCCCTTTTCCGCTACGGCGGCGGGCACGATTCCAGCCTCGATCAGGGCCTGGCGATCGGTGATCTTGATGCCGGGCACATAGTCGAGGCAAAGCACCCGGCGGGTACTCAATTCCCACACCACAGCTGGAATGCGGATGCCGGGATCGTCTAGAAACTGTTGGCGGAAGCGGGCCGCGTGCTCGGCCTCCAGCCGGAAGTCGAGCTCTCTGAGCAAAACCCGCCGGCACTCCTGGGCAATGCCGATCCAGTCGCGGCCGCGGCCCCAGCGGGGATGGCGCTGCACCGCCGCGGCAACTTGTTGCATCACCTCAAGGTCGAGCCGGAAGGTGCGCTCCAAGCCAGGGCGCTGCACCTTGAACACCACCTGACGGCCGCTGCGCAGGCTGGCGCGGTGCACTTGGGCCAGGCTGGCCGAACCCAGCGGCTCGCTCTCCAGGTCAATTATCTCGGCGCAGCGCTCACCCAACTCCTGCTCCAGCAGGTCTTGCACCACGGCAAAGGGGAAGGCGGGAACCCGGTCCTGCAGGGTGGCTAGCTCCTCCACCAGTTCAGCGGGCAGCACGTCGGGACGGGCCGAAAGCAATTGGCCCAGCTTGATAAAGGCTGAGCCAAGCCCCAGGAACGCCTGGGTGAGCCAGCGGGCCCGGCGCCGCTGACGGCTCCGCTGCCGCTCTGGGGTGACACCACCGACATAGCTCCAGGCCTGGCCGTCCCACCACAGACCGAGCAGCAGGGCCAGGGCCAACCACCAGATGCGCAGCGGCCTAAGCAGGATCACGAATCCTGGTCCAGTCGGCGAGCCATGGCCGCCACCCGGGCGCGCAGGGCATCGATTTGATCCTGGATATCCACAGACGGCGCCGTGATGGCTACCTCCGGCTCATCGTCCCTCTCGATCCGGGCAGCTTCTGCTTCCACTTCGTCCCAGAAAAGCTGAAACTCCTGACGCAGCCGCTCCGGAGCGTCCTGGGCCAGCAGAGCCAGATTGGCGGCCGCATCAACGAGGCCGCTGCCTAAGCGAGCCCCCAAGCGCTGCAAGGCAGCTTGGACAAGCGATTGCGGCGCACTCATTGGGGCCTGGCAGCAGGTGTGGACTGTGGCAGATCAGCGCCAGGCAAATCTGGAGGCGGCGGGGCATCCAGGCTTGGCGCGTCAGCGGGGACAGCCTGGGCTTCCGGTTCAGCCGCGGGCGAGGGCAACTCCTGGGGCGGCTTAGCTTCGCTGGCGGCGGGAGCCGCTGTGTCGGGTTGCTGCTCTAACTGCAAAAGATCGGCGTCACCGCGGATGTCCTGGTTTTCAGCACCAAACCGCAGCCGCAGGCTCTCCAGCGAGGTGCCCGGGAAGGGCCGCACCTCAAAGCCTTGACCAAGGCGCACCAAAGAAGGCAGCTGCAGGGCAAGCAGCCGCTGGGTGACGCCATAACCGAGGCCAAAGCAAAAGCCCACCAGCAATGGCACCTGCCAGCGGGGGCGTAGCTGGGATGGCGTTGCTGCTGAAACCGAAGCCACTTGAGCCATAGGTGCCAAATCTAGGGGGAGGGGCTTTGCTTGGGGGAGTCCCCGCCTTAGAACAGATGGCCCTGATTCCCCGCTGGCGCTTCATGAGCGACGAGGCGAAGGCTTTGACAAAGCGCACCGCGGTGTCGTTGCTGGTGGTGTTGCTGGTGGCGGTTGTATTTCGAGCGCTGCTGCCATGGGCGCTGCTGGGGCTGGTTATTTGGTGGATTTGGAGAGCGATCAACAAATAAAAGCCAATAAAAAAGCGGACCCGTCCAGGACCGCTCGATGACCAAACCCAAGTATATCACAATTTGTAACGGCCAGGGCGCAGCTCTGTCAGGCAGCCTGCTGGTCCTTAGTCCAGGCCCGCTCAAGGGAGCTCCTGAACTGCTCGGTGCCGGACGGGGCGCCGATTAGGTGCCTGCGGAACAGGCTGGTCAAACGCCAAAACTTGATCCCTGCCGCGATCGCAAAAACCGCCCAGGGCACAAGCATCCATAGGGGGTTGCTCATCGCTGCTGCTCTCCTCGACCAAGGCCTTTAATCACCGTTGCAATTCTAATCACTGTGGGAAATCCAACAGAGATCAGCTGAAGACTCGTTTGGTTTGCCTTCAGATAATTAGGTCGTGTAATCGGCGTTAATGCGGACATATTGGGCCGAAAGGTCGCAGCCCCAGGCGACACCTGTGCCGGCGCCATCGCCCACCACCAGGCGAATAATCACGGTGTCGCTCTGCAGATAGGTGCTGGCGGCGGCGCGATCGAAAGCCAGGGGCTGGCCAGCGGCCATCAGCTGGTGCTCGCCCAGCCACAGGGCCACCAGATCAGCAGCAAAGGGCACGCCGGCCCGGCCGGCGGCGGCCACAATCCGGCCCCAGTTGGGATCGCGGCCATGCACGGCGCACTTCACCAGCGACGAGCCGCACACGGTGCGGGCAATGGCACGAGCGCCGGCGTCATCGGCGGCTCCCTGCGCCTGCACCTCGATCAGGCAGGTGGCGCCCTCGCCATCGCGGGCAATCGCCTTGGCCAGGTGTTGCGACACCGCCGTCAGGCCGGCCTCCAGCGCTTCGAAGTGCTCGTGGCTTAGGAGCTCTCCGGCTGCAAAGGCCAGGAACGTGTCATTGGTGCTGGTGTCGCCGTCCACCGTGATCGCATTGAAGGAGCGATCCACCGCCCGCCGCACCATCGCCTGCCACACCTCGGCGGGTACGCCCGCGTCGCAGCTGAGATAGCCCAGCATCGTGGCCATATTTGGGTGGATCATTCCCGAGCCCTTGGCCATCCCGCCGATGCGCACGTTGCGGCCGCCCAGATCCGCCTCCAGAGCGATCTGCTTAGCCACCAGATCGGTGGTGAGAATGGCGGTGGCTGCCGCGGCGCCACCCTCGGGACTGAGGGCCGCCACCAAAGGATCCAGTCCCGCCAGCAAGGTGCCCATCGGAATCGGCACGCCGATCACACCGGTGGAGCAGATCAGCACCTCTTCAGGCGCCAGACCCAACCGATCGGCGACGGCCTGGGTGGCCCGCAGGCTGTCGATCAGACCCCGGTCGCCGGTGCAGGCGTTGGCCTGGCCGGAATTGGTGAGCACCGCCCGGGCATGACCGCCGCAGGCCGCCAGGCGCTCGGAGCAGAGGTCCACGCAGGCGGCACGCACCACCGAGGTGGTGAAGGTGCCGGCGCACACGGCGCCCTCAGGCGCCAGCAGCAGGGAGAGGTCGGGCTTGCCGGAAGCCTTGAGGCCCGCGGTGACAGCGGCGGCTTGGAAGCCCCCCGGGGCGGTGATGCCACCGGGGATGGGGTGCCAGGGGTGGGTCACGGGGGCGGGCGGGGAGCTGAAGCCATCCTCACCCTGCAGCCGATTCGACGCGGTGGCGGCATCCTTGGATGCAGACGACAGCCCTGGGGCAGGAGTGCGCGAAGGCCAGCATGCAGTGTTCGTGAACGAAGGCCGTACCGCCATCGGCAGACCGAGTCGGGAACCCAGGGCCAGGACTTCAGCCACAGCCTCGTAGCTGCCCGCCACCAGCACCTGGTTCACCGCCTTCACCCGCTGGCCCGCGCCCGAGGCGGCTTGCAGCAGAGGGGTGCCGATGTGTTGTTCTATACCTGTCAGAGCAGCGGTTCTGCCTTTGGATATTGTCAGTTGACGATCTCGTGATTCATATGTCTGATCCATCGACTTCTGGAACCGCAGTCTCGATTAATCATGAGGATCTGAGCGAAGAGCTGCGCAGGATCTGGCTGGTTGGCCGAATGGACATGGTCGGGGTTGGTGCGATCGAACTCCCTTTCACGGCGCTGGCTGCAAGTCGGCCCATTTCGGTGCTTGTGGATCTCACCGGCGTGACGTTCCTGGCCTCGGTCGGGCTGCGCTGCATCATCCAGAGCGCCAAGGCGCTCGACCTAAAGGGCGGACGGATGGCCCTGCTCGTCGGTGACAACGCCCTCGTTCGCGGGACGCTGGAGACGGTGGGTGTTGCGGAAATCATCCCGATGTTCTCGGATGAGGCTGCGGCCCTGGAATCCCTGAGCGCCCCTGCAACGTGACGACCATCGCCCCCCAGCCCTGCCGTCTCTGCCTGGAGATCGATCCCGATCCCCAGGAGTTCCGTCGCGCCTCCAGCTGGCTGCGGGCAGGCGGGGCATCTCTGGGGGTGGTTGAGGAGCAGATCGACCGACTGGAGTTGTGCCTCAATGAGGTGCTTGCCAACCTCATCGAACACGGAGGCGCCGCCATGGCAAGCCACCCGATCCAGCTGGAACTGAGGGCCAGCGCATTGCCGATCGGCTTCGATGTCCAGCTGGTGGTGTCCGATCGGGGTGAGCCCTTCGATTCCGGCCAGGCCAGCCCCAGCCCCCTGCCCGGCAGTCTGGAAGAGGCCCGTCCCGGCGGTCTCGGGCTGCGCTTGGTGAAGGCATTCAGCGATGGCATGGTCTACCGGGTGCTCGAGGGTCGTAACGAACTGACCATCACCATGCACTGGAGCCCCCGATCCTGAGCTCCGAGACTGCCCCGCCCGATGCCATCCCTTTGATCCGTGAGGGCTATGGCTGGATTCCCCTCTTTCAGGAGGTAGATGAAACCTTGCTGGCGAGCCTGCTCAGCCACTGCGAGGTGCGGCGGATGGGTGCCGGCACCGACTTGCTGGGGATTGGGGAGACCAACGACAGCTTCTACATCCTCCTCAAGGGCGAGCTGATCGTGTTCCTCTCTGCAGAAGCCAGGCAGGGCCATGGTATTTCCCTCCAGCCGGGCCAATGCATCGGGGAGTTCTCCGCCATCGACCGGTTGCCGGTGTCGGCACTGGTGCGGTGCGAGTCAGACGCGGAGGTCTTGCACCTGAACGGCCCCTTCTTCTGGGAGCAGCTGGTGACTCTGCCAGGTGTGGCGCGCAACATGATGCGGGGGCTCACAGAACGGGCGCGCACCACCAATCAGCTGGCGCTGCAGAGCCTGCGTGAGCGGCTTGAGCTGGATCATCTGCGCGAGGAACTCGATCTGGCCCGGCGGTTGCAGGCCAGCATGCTGCCGCTCCGGCATCCGCTGTTTCACGACCGATCCGACCTAGAGGTGGCTGGCCGGGTCGAACCCGCCGCCAGTGTGGGCGGCGACTTCTTCGACACGTTTCTCACTGCGGACGACCGGCTGTTCCTCTGCATCGGCGACGTGTCGGGCCATGGCATCGGCGCGTCCCTGCTGATGGCGCGCACGATCGGATTGATCCGCAGCCTGGCCATGAGCGCCACCGGCCCGGAGGCCGTGCTGGAACAGCTGAATGCCTTCCTCTGCGAGGGCAACGACACGTGCCTGTTCGTCACCCTGTTCTGCGGCTACCTGGAGCCGACCCGCGGCACCCTCACCTACTCCAATGCCGGCCACCTCCCCCCCCTGCTGATCCAGGCCGGGGTGTGCACAGAGCTGCCCCTGCCCCGCGGTCTGCTGGCCGGAATCAGCCCTCAGGCCCGCTATCGCTCTGAAACCGTGCAACTGAACCGCAGCGATCTGCTGTTTGCCTACACCGATGGACTCAGCGAAGCTGAGGATGGCGAGGGCCGCCCCTTCGGGATCGATCCCTGCCGTGAGCTTCTGCTCCAGCGGAAGCAAGCTCCGTTACCCACGATCCTCGACGGCGTGCGCGATGCCCTCACCGGCTTCAGCGGCAGCAGCGCCCTGGAGGACGACTGCACCCTGCTGCTGTTGCGGCTCCCTTGAGCCACCAGTGATCGGCCCTGGCACCGGAGCCGCCTTCAGCTCCACTCAAAGGCAATGAACTGCGAGAAGTAGAAGGGCGCCTGGTTGAGGCTGGGGCACACCGGCAGGACCGACCTGGATCTGCAGGGATGGAGTCATGCGGTTCAGCAACAGCGCCAGCAGGATTGGAGATGCTTGACCAATTGGGTCGGGCCCTGATGCGCTGATTGGGCTGATGGAGCTAACGGAGTTACCGGAGTTGACAGAGCAACGCCGCATCGGCCTCACCGGCGGCATCGCCAGCGGCAAGAGCAGCGTGGGGCGGCTGCTGGCAGCGCGGGGCCTGCCTCTGCTGGATGCGGATGTGTACGCCCGCGAAGCGCTGGCGCCCGGCAGTCCCGGGGCCGGCGCGGTGCTGCAGCGCTACGGGGATGGCGTCCGCTCGCCCGGAGGAGAGATCGATCGCGCCGCCCTGGGGCAGATCGTGTTTGGCGATGGCGCCGAGCGCCGCTGGCTGGAGCAGCTAGTGCATCCAGTTGTGCGAGCGTGCTTTAAAACCAAGCTGCAGGAGCTGGCGGCGGAGCCGGTAGTGGTGCTGGTGGTTCCGCTGCTATTCGAAGCGGGACTGGAGACCCTCTGCAGCGAGGTGTGGCTGGTGGACTGCGACGAGACGCAGCAGCTGCAACGATTGATGGCCCGAGATGGCCTGGGCGAGGCCGATGCCCGCGCCCGGATAGCCGCCCAGTGGCCGCTTGCGCGCAAGCGCCAGCTCGCAGATGTGGTGCTCAACAACCGGGGCGAACCCGAGCAGCAAGCCGCCGAAGTGGAGCAGGCGCTCAGCCGTTGAGCTTCTGGATCAGAATCTGGTTGGCGAGCTTGGGGTCGGCCTTGCCGCCGGTTTTTTTCATCAGCTGACCTACAAAGAAGCCCTGCAACTTGGTTTTACCGCCGCGGAAGGCTTCCACCTCCTCGGGGTGGGCAGCCAGCAGCTCCTCCACAATTGCTGAAATAGCAGCGGGGTCACTGATCATGCCAAGGCCGCGCTCCGCCACGATCGCCTTGGCAGAACCGCCCTGCTCAAGCAACTCGGGCAGAATCTCTTTAGCAATTTTGCCGCTAATAATTCCGCCCTCAATCAGCTGCACCAGCTCAGCTAGCTGCTCGGGCTTAAGGGGCAACTCTGCAATAGCCAGCCTATTGGCATTTACATAGGCGGCAATATCGCCGGTGACCCAGTTGGCGATGCCCTTGGCATCAGCGCCGGCAGCCACCGCGGCCTCGAAGTATTCGGCCATCGAGCGCTCATCGGTGAGCACTCGGGCGTCGTAGATCGACAGACCCAGCTGCTCGGCATAGCGATGCCGCTTAGCAGCGGGCAACTCGGGCAGCTCGGCGCGCCAGCCCTCCCGCTGGGCATCGCTCACCTCGATGGGGCCAAGGTCGGGATCGGGGAAGTAGCGGTAGTCGCTGGCGCCCTCCTTGCCGCGCATGCTCTTAGTGAGCTGCTTGGATTCATCCCAAAGGCGGGTTTCCTGCCGCACCGGCTCACCGGCTTCGTAGGCCTTGATCTGGCGCTGAATCTCGTAATCAATCGCCTTCTGAATAGCCGAGAAGGAGTTCATATTCTTAATTTCCACCTTGGTGCCGAAGGGGGCATCAGGGCCGCGCCGCACGGAGATATTTACATCGCAGCGCAAGGAACCCTCCTGCATGTTGCCGTCACTCACGCCCAGATAACGCATGATCCGGCGAATCTCCGAGGCGTATTCCGCCGCCTCGCGGCCGGTGCGCAAATCCGGTTTGCTGACAATCTCAGCCAGAGCTACTCCGGCGCGGTTGTAGTCCACCAGGGAGTGGGTGGAGCCGTCTAGGCGATCACTACCGGCGTGCACCAATTTGCCGGCGTCTTCCTCCATGTGAAGCCTTTCTATACCGATACGCTTCAAATAGGTTTCTTTGCCTTTTTCAGCCACTTCTACTTCAATCCAGCCATCTTCGGCGATTGGCTCATCAAATTGAGAGATCTGATAATTCTTGGGCAGGTCGGGATAAAAATATTGTTTGCGATCAAACTTACTGTGCGCAGCAATATGCAGGTTGAGGGCAAGGGCCGCCTTCACTGCATACTCGAGCACCTTTTGATTAAGCACTGGCAACGTGCCGGGCAGGCCACACACCACCGGGTCGATATGGGTGTTGGGGGCGTCGCCGAAGGCGGTGGAGGCGCTGGTGAAAATCTTGCTGGCGGTGCCCAGCTGCACATGGGTCTCTAGGCCAATCACCGCCTCCCAAGGAGCCTGCTGGGATTGGGCTAGTAATTCTGGTGCTACTGCCGCGCCTGCCATGGCCTGTATCAATGCCTGAACCGATCCTATGGGGAGGCACTGGACGCCGGCTTGACGGGGGCGAGGGGGCTCCGGGGCGGATAGTGTTTTGCGCTGGTTAGCTAAGCTAAAACTAAGTCCAGAGGTTTTTGCAGCCATGGCCTACCCGCCATTCCCCCCTGAGCCAACGCCAAGCAACCGGCCCCAGCTGGTAAATGTGCATGAGGCCAAAACCCAGCTCTCCCGCCTGCTGCTCCAGGTGGAGCAGGGCGAGGAGATATGGATCGCCAGGGCAGGCAAGCCGGTAGCTCGCCTCAGCGCCTGGGTGCCCAGCCCCAGCGCCGCCCACGCGCCGGGCGCCATGCGCCACGCCATTGCCATCGCCGCCAACTTCGACGCACCGCTGCAATGAAACGCCTACTGCTCGACACCCAGGTGCTGCTCTGGTGGCTGGCCGACGACCCGCGTCTGCCGGCCTGGGCCATTGCCGCCGTACAGGCACCGGGAGCAGAGGTGTTCGTGAGCCAGGTGAGCCTCTGGGAACTGGCCCTCAAGCAACGCCAAGGCCGGGTGCAACTCGACCTGGCTCGCCTGGAGCAGGAGGTGACCCGTCAGCACTTCCACTGGCTGCCCCTGCGCAATGAGCACCTGCTGGCCCTGGCCGAGCTGGATAGCAGCGCAGCCCCCAGCGACCTCTTCGACCAACTGCTGCTCGTGCAAAGCCGCCAGGAACCACTGCTGTTACTCACCGCTGACGCTGCCCTGCGCTCCTGCGGGGCCACGGTGCTGGGGCTGGAGCCAGCGGCGCCGGCCCAGCCATGACTGCAGCCAAGGGGCCAGCCATCACGGTGCTGGGGGGTGGCCTGATGGGCCTGGCCATGGCCCACCAGCTCGCCCGCCGCGGCGAGGCAGTGCGGGTGCTGAGCCGGCGCCGCAGCGAAGCCGCCGGATTTGTAGCCGCCGGCATGTTGGCGCCCCACGCCGAGGGGCTCAGCGGCGACCTGCTCGCCCTGGGGCAGGCCAGCCTGCAGCTCATCCCCTCCTGGGTGGCCCAGATCGAAGCCGATAGCGGCCTGAGCTGCGGTCTGCGGCCCTGCGGCATCGTGGTGCCCTTCGCCACCTCGGCGGAGCGGGATGCCTATCCCACCGCCGCCTTCGGCCAACGGCTCGATCGCCGCGGCCTGGAGCAAGAAATTCCCGGCATCGGCGAGCGCTGGCAGGCGGGCCTGCTGTTTGAACAGGACGGCCAGATTGACAACCGCCGCCGGCTGATGCGCGCCCTGGAGCGGGCCTGCGTGGAACTGGGGGTGACCTTTCAGGAGGGCAGCCAGGTGCTGGAACTGGTCTGCGAGCCGACCGGCGCCCTCAGCGGGGTGCGTCTACGCAGCGCTGAAGGCGAGGAGCACCATCTCCCTGCCGAGCGGGCGGTGCTGGCCTGCGGTGCCTGGAGCGCCCAGCTACTGCCCCAGCTGCCGATCGCTCCGGTGAAGGGCCAGATGCTGTCGCTGCAGGGGCCGCGGCAGGCCTTGCGGCGGGTGATTTTCGGGCCCGGCACCTACCTGGTGCCGAGGCAAGACGGCCTGCTGGTGGTGGGAGCCACCAGCGAACCCGAGGCCGGCTTCAGCGAAGGGCTCACCCCCGCTGGCCAGCGCCAGCTGCAGGAGGGGCTGGCCAGCCTGCTGCCGGAGGCGAGCGCCTGGCCGCCGATGGAGCGCTGGTGGGGTTTTCGGCCCCACACCCCAGACGAAGCTCCCCTGCTGGGAACCAGCCCCATCCCCGGCCTGTGGCTAGCGGCGGGGCACCACCGCAATGGTGTGCTGCTGGCGGCGATCACAGCCGAATTGGTGGCAAACCAAATCTGCGAATTTGCCCCGACGGAGCGCAGTTGGCAGCAGGCATTTCGATGGGATCGTTTCTCTGGCTGAAGCCACACTGGATTATTTAATTTGCCTATTAAGTTTCATTCAACAACTAAATTAGACCGAGTATTTACGCCAATCCATACACCTCCAGCGGCACCTCCCATCCCTTGACGTTATGGCTACCTAAGGGCACCACAACCAGCTCTGGAGGCAGCAGCTGGCGCAGCTCAGCGCTGATCAAAATACTGTGGTCCGGAAACTGGCGCGTAAGACCCTCAAGCCGGCTGGCGATGTTTACGGCAGAGCCAATCACGGTGTACTCCATGCGCTGGGAGGAGCCCAGATTGCCGGCCACCACCTCACCCACATGAATTCCGATGCCATGACGAAGGGGCGGCTGGCCCGCGAGCTCCAGCTCCTGGTTGAGCTGCTCCAAACTGAGCTGCATCGCCTGGGCAGCCCGCACCGCCGCTAGAGCCTCCGCCGCCTCCCCTCGGCTGCGGGGCAAGCCAAACTCCGCCATCAACGAATCGCCAATGAACTTGTCGAGCAATCCCTGCTCAGCAATCACCGCCTGGGCTAAGCCATCAAAATAACGGTTAAGCAGGGCAAACAAATCCACCGCCTCAAGCCGGGCACTGAGGGGTGTAAATCCGACCAGATCGGTGAACATCACTACACAGCGAGCGCGCTTGCCGCCCAGCTGCGTCCAAACGGGACCGGGCTCCCGCAATATGTCCTGGAGCAGGGCAGGCGAAATCCGTTTGCTGAGCAGCTGATGCAAAACCTGGCGCTCGCGAGCCTCGCGCCAGCCCAGGGCAGCGCTGCGCCATCCCCCTGCGAGACCCGGCAGCAACAACAGACTTGACAGGGGCAGCCAGAGAAAGGCAGTCCACCAAACCAGGGCCGCCAACAGGGCCGCAGCGGTCAGCCAACCCAAGCTGAGCACCGTGGCCTGCCGTGCCGTGACCACCCGCGTCAAGCTCCAGGCCACCAGCGCAGCCCAGCTCAACAACAACGCCAGCTGGCCGGGATCGGGGAGAAACTGAATCGAAGTGCCGGCCAACGCACTAGCCAGGGCAGCCGCCTGCACCTCCGTGCCGCTCTGGGCACCGAACGGCGTCTCAAGCTGACCGCCCAGCTCAGCAGCCGTGGCGCCGATCACCACGGTGCGGCCACGCCAGAACGCAGCTGGCTGCTCCAGCAGCTGCCAGGCCGGCACGATGGGCAGAGTGCCGGCCGGCCCGGGAAAGTTGATTCCCCGCACGGACCTGGGAGGGGCCTGAGCGCTTGCGGCCCAGGCAAGCGCTTGGGGCAGGGGAGGTTGGAAGCCAGCCAGATGGGCTGCAATCCAGTCACTGCCTGGGATGGCATCAGTAATGCCCTGGGGGCTCTGCAGCAGGTTGGTCAGTCCCACGGCTATGCCGGCGTACAGGGGCATTTGCAACTGCACCTGCTCCAGGTCTTGCTGACTGCTGCCCGCGGATGAGGCAGCCAAGACGAGCTGAGCCCGCCAGGGAGCCAGACGGCTCTGAAAAGCTGCGTCATCGGCCTGGCCGAAACGACTGGGCTGGGCTAGCACCAGGTTGAACACCACCCGGCGAGCACCCCGCTCCAGCACGGTGGCCGCCAGCTCAGCCTGCAGCGCCCGCGGCCAGGGCCACTGCCCCATGGTTCGCCACAGGGGCGAAGCCTGACGCTCCTCCGGGCTGAATAGGCGATCAAGGTTGATGGAGTCGGCATCGATCGCCACAACGACCGGTGCCCCAGGATCAAGGCGCACCCCCCGCAGGCGAAAAAGTTGCGCCTGCAAGAACGCATCAAGGGCCACCAGCAGCTGGCCAGGAGGCGAGGGTCGCAGAACCGGCTGAACCAGCAGCAGCCCGGCGAACAGGGCCAGACCCCACAGGGGCGGACGCCTCACCGGTTAGACACCGGCGTGCTGATGCCGAGCTCCCTCTCCAGCACCGGCAGGGTTTCCATTGGGGCAGCGAAGCCATTGAGCAGGATGCTCTTCTGACGCCGTGCGGCGGCTTCCTGAGTGGTCAGGCGGGTTTTGGCCCAGGTGCCGTTCTCGTAGGCCAGCTGCTCACCGCTGCGCAGGGTCTTGCGCTGGCCGTCCGTGGTGGTGCAGGCCACCTCGCCCTCCCAGCTGAAGATCTTCAGGCCGGTGTCGCTTGCCTCGATAAAAACCGTAGTGCCGACGATCGAGGCCGTGGCAACCCGGGTCTGGATCGTGAGCGGCGCGCCGCCCTTGGCGCCCGGATTAACCCAGGCAATGATTTGGCCGCGCTGCAGATCGAGACGCTGGCGACCCAGCCGCAGCACCGCATCCCCGCCCAGGCGGAAGCTGCGGCCATTGGGGAGCTGCACCTGCAGCCGCCCGGGCTTCTGGGTGCGCAATACGGATTCGTAGGAAAGGGTCTGGCCAGGGCGGGCCGGGCCTTCGCCACCTTGGGGCGGCTTGATGAAGGCCGGCGAGCTGGGAACGTCCACCACCCGGGGAGCCGGGGTCGCGGCCTCCAGGGGAACGGTGCCGAGCACCACAGAACCGGAAAGGGCCAGAGCAATCCCAGCTAGAAGGCCCAGGCGCTGGCTGACGGAATGGAGGGTTTTCGGCAAGACCATGGCTGAAGCGGGGGCACTCCCGGAGCACCCCCAGCCTGGCGACTCAGCCCTCGACGCGCCACACCTGGTCGGCGGGGCTCCAATCGCTCAGCTCGGAGGGCTGGAACCACAGGCCGATTTCGAATTCAGCGGTTTCGGGGGCATCGGAGCCGTGAATCACGTTGCGGCCGATGTTGATAGCCAGATCGCCGCGGATCGTGCCGGGCTCGGCCTCGAGGGGCTTGGTGGCACCAATGAGCTTGCGGGCGCTGGCGATGACACCATCGCCTTCCCACACCATCGCCACCACTGGGCCAGAGGTGATGAAGTCCACAAGGCCGGCGAAGAAAGGGCGCTCGCGGTGCACGCCGTAATGACTTTCAGCCAGCTCGCGGCTGGGGGTGAGCTGCTTAAGGCCGA
>Ga0315908_10001543_pt1 | contig 17233 bp, 13 predicted proteins | sample LakEriMetagenome_12_FD_203520 | JGI IMG/M metagenome (GOLD analysis project Ga0315908, IMG submission 203520) | Freshwater fungal communities from buoy surface, Lake Erie, Ohio, United States - Buoy 4 MA124 | ecosystem: Environmental > Aquatic > Freshwater > Lake > Lake biofilm | place: USA... | reverse complement strand
CTGAAGCCGAAATGCTCAACCAATTGCTCGAAAAATACCGAACACAACACTAATTTAAACCCACACAAATGAATTCATTTATTGAAAGTCAAAACTGGAGATACGCAACAAAACAATTTGATGCTTCCCAAAAAATTTCGCAAAGCAATCTCGCTATTTTAAAAGAAGCAGTTCGCTTGAGTCCCTCGTCTATGGGATTACAACCCTACAAAGTTATTGTTGTTGAAAATCCTGAATTGAGAACCAAATTAGTTCCGGCAGCCTATGGTCAAGCGCAAGTCGTGGATGCCTCTCACCTGTTTGTATTGGCCATTGAATCGACAATAAATCATGTGCAAGTTGAGGCATACATGCAAAACATCGCCGATACAAGAGCACAAAATTTGGACTCCTTGGCTGGATTTAAATCCATGGTTGAAAGCAATTTAAAGAACATGGACGAAAAGTCAACCGCCGATTGGGCTGCCAAACAAGTGTACCTGGCCTTGGGTAATTTGCTAAACGCGGCCGCAGATCTGCGCATAGATGCCACGCCTATGGAGGGTTTTAATCCGAAAATGGTTAATGAAATCCTAGGACTTGAAGCTTTAGGTTTGCAAGCTGTCTTGCTCACCACATTGGGTTACCGTCACGAAAATGACAAATTACAACACCTTAAAAAGGTGCGAAAACACACAAACGAATTATTTATCACACTTTAATATTTTAACCTTTAAAAACAAAAATCATGAAAAAAATTGCATTACTCGTTCTAGCTTGTATCACTATTGGCGTTGCGCAAGCTCAAACCAAAAAAATCAAACCTACCCTAAGTAAAATTTCTTGGGTTGGAAAAAAAGTAACTGGTCAACACGAAGGAACTATTAACTTCTTAGACGGTTTACTCACGTTCAAATCAAATAAATTGGTTGCTGGTACTTTTACAGTAGACATGAAATCCATTTCGACTACCGATTTAACAGGTGAATACAAAGATAAATTGGACGGACATTTGAAAGCCGATGATTTCTTTGGAGTTGAAAAATTCCCAACGGCTAGTTTAGTTTTCAAAAAAGTTACGCCTGTAAATGCTACAACTTATACTATTGTGGCTGACTTGACTATCAAAGGAAAAATGAATCCCGTAACCTTTACTTTGGTCACTTCGGCTACAGGTGCTTCGGCTGATGTAAAAATCAACCGTGCAAAATACGATGTACAATACGGTTCTGAAACCTTTTTGGGAAGTCTTGGTGACAAAGCCATCTACGACGATTTTGATTTGAAAATCAAATTGGTTTACTAATCCACTTCTTATGTCTTACAAAAAACACGCCCTAGTCGGCGTGTTTTTTTATTTAAAATCCTACATTCGCAAAACAAATTTTATACTGTGAGTAATATACTACAGCTTGTTATCATTGACAATTACGACAGTTTCACCTTCAATTTGGTGCATTACTTCGAAGGACTCGGTTGTGCAGTTACCGTATTTCGCAATGACAGATTTGAACTTGACGATTTAACTGATTTTGATGCCATTGTGTTATCACCTGGTCCTGGCCTACCTAAAGATGCTGGACTCACTATGCAGGTTATTCACCGGTATGTCCAGACCAAAAAAATACTAGGTATTTGTTTGGGTCACCAAGCCATTGGAGAATACTTTGGTGCACAACTCGAAAATTTATCCGAAGTAGTGCACGGTCAATCGAGTGAAATTAGTTTGTTTGATGCTAATGATCCAATTTACCGAAATATGTCGCATCCGATTGCCGTGGGACGCTATCATTCTTGGGCTATTTCCAAACATAATTTTCCAGATTGTTTGCAAATTACCGCAGAAGATCATCTGGGTTGCATCCAATCGATTGCACATAAAACTCTACCCATTTGTGGCGTACAATTTCATCCGGAGAGCATCTTAACGCCACAAGGCAAAACCATTTTGGCCAATTGGCTTGATACTTAGCCTACAATACTTTAATTTTCTGCTTTGTGGTTTTGGGAACGCCCAATTTGTGCAGCAAAATTCCCGTTGATTTCAATTGTACATAGGCTTTCGTTACATACAAAAATCCTTTGTAGTCATTCGACTCTCCCCACGAATTTTTTACTTTGTAGTATTCTCTTCCGTTTTGGTCTTTGGCTAAACCCACAATTTGCATCGCGTGATCATCTGTTGTGGTCAAGTTGTATAAACCTTCTAATCGCAGGTCTTCGGTAACTTTTTTCTCGGGAGTTGGCCCATCAAACAAGGTCTTTTTTTGTTCTGGACTGATGTTGTTCAAATCCAAATCGGGTACAAAAGCCACCCCATTTTTCCAACTGAAATAAGGCTCTGACACATCCGACGACCACGCAATCGTGTATCCTTTTGACAAGGCATAATCAATGATATCCGTAAGCTCGGTCATGGGCACATTATACACCATATCATAACTCCAGTTATCGGGCACCGGCAATACCATTTTCTCGTAATATGGACTGTCTTTGTAATTGGTAAATTCCAAATAATCGGCGGCATCTATGCCCACAACTTCTTTGGCGAAGGTTTTGGCAGTGTACGATTTACCTTGGTATTCAAAAGTATCCGGTAATTTACCCAACTTCTCATCCATATAGGCGTTGACATCTTGCACCCAAGAAGGGTTTTTACTCGGATTTTTTACATAGGCATCCAAAATGGCTTTAAATCCTTCTTGGAAATCACTCGATTTGATCACCCCTTTTCCATAATCTTCCAACGTATAGGCTTGTTGCGGCATAGCGCCATTTTTACGGAAGATATTCAACACATCATGGGTTTCTCCCCCGTCTCCCAAACCAAGGTTTCCATTAAATAAAATAAAATTTCTTGCCTTTCCCAAATACACTTGACGTGCCGTGAATATCTCCGCCAAATCTACCGGTTGTTGGCCGTTGCGGATCATCTCTGTTTCCAAAAACGAATTGCCCGAATAACTCCAACAGGTACCTGCCGATCCCTGGCTTTTTACCGAAGTGGTGGGTAAATTAATTTCTTCTTTAAATTCAAATCTAGAGTTTAACGAGGCGTTATTGATTACTTTTTTTATCAACTCATCTTGAGCAAATAAACTCACTGAACTCAATAAGCCCAGTACTAGCCAACTTTTTCTAATCATATTTTTGTGTGTTAAATAGTGTTTTTTTATTGAATTATCGGGTAAACACCAATCGCATCTCTGAAGATTGGTTGGCGTCAAATTGGTATCCGCCGTAGGTAAATCCTTTGATGTCGTCTATGGTTTTGGCTTGCGAATCGATCAAATACCGCGCCATCATGCCCCGGGCTTTCTTGGCAAAGAAACTAATCATCTTGTATTTGCCTTGGTGAAAATCATAAAAATCGGCGATAACCAATTCTTGTTTAAAGGCTTTCGCATCCAACACCGAAAAATATTCTTTACTAGCCAAATTCACCAGCAATTCGTCTGGTTCCAATTCGGCACGTAAGGCTTTGCTGAGTTTGGTCTTCCAAAAATCATATAAATTTTTGGACTTGCCAATAGGAATCGAAGTGCCCATCTCTAAGCGGTATTCCTGAATCAAATCAAAGGGTTTCAATATCCCATACAAACCCGATAAAATCCGAACTTGGTTTTGGGCAAATTCAAAAGCCGATGCAGGCAAAGTGTACGCATCCAAACCAGTATATACATCACCGGCAAATGCATAGAGTGCCGGACGGGAATTTTCTGGGGTAAACGGTTGCTGCCAGGCCATATTTCGCTCCTTGTTGAGTTCGGCCAATTTGATCGAAAGGTCCATTAAATCCGCCAAATCTTGTGCCGATTTTTTCTTCAAAACTTTCATCACCGCCGCACTTTCTTTCTCGAAGGACGACATCGAAAACTGCGCCGTAGGTAAGGGCGAAGAAAAATCGAGCGATTTGGCTGGAGAGAGTAAAATTTTCATGTTTTAAAAAAATGTGTTTCAAAAATACAATCTAAACTGGGATTCGCCTAACTTTTATAGGGAATTATCCTAACCACCCTTCGCGGTCCAAACTGCGGTATTGAATGGCCTCGGCGATGTGGTGAGCCGCAATATTTTCAGCAGATTCCAAATCGGCAATGGTGCGCGATACTTTTAAAATTCGATCATAAGCCCGAGCCGATAAGTTCAATTGCTCCATAGCCGTTTTGAGTAAGGCCAAGGAATTCTCGTCCAATACAGCATATTGACGCAGCAAGGCAGGCGACATTTGGGCATTGTAATTTACTTTGGGATTATCCATAAACCGCTGGGTTTGTATTGCGCGTGCCTGAATAACCCGTTGCCGTATCGCACTACTGGCTTCGGCTTTTTGGGTGTCAGACAATTTTTCAAAGGGTACCGGACGCACCTCAATGTGAATGTCAATTCGATCCAATAATGGACCAGAAATGCGGTTCAAGTAGCGCTGCATTTCTTGTGGACTGCTCGTAACCGGTGCCGAAGGATCATTAAAATAACCCCCAGGACTGGGGTTCATACTGGCCACCAACATAAACGAAGACGGATAGGTTACTGTAAATTTGGCTCGAGAAATGGTGACTTCCCGGTCTTCCAACGGTTGTCGCATCACTTCCAACACATCCCGTTTAAACTCGGGCAATTCGTCTAAAAACAGCACTCCATTGTGCGCCAATGAAATTTCACCGGGCTGCGGATAACTCCCCCCGCCGACTAATGCAACATGCGAAATTGTATGATGGGGCGCCCGAAACGGTCGTTGGTACAACAATCCCACCTCTTTTAATTTGCCGGCTACCGAATGAATTTTAGTGGTTTCGAGCGCTTCAGGCAAGGTCATGGGCGGCAAAATACTAGGCAATCGCTTGGCCAACATGGTTTTTCCGGATCCCGGCGGACCAATGAGAATGATGTTGTGTCCCCCGGCTGCCGCAATTTCCATACAGCGTTTGATGGTGTGTTGTCCTTTGACGTCGCTGAAATCAAATTCGGGGAAATCGAGCAAAGCAGCAGCTTCCTCATAGACCGAACTTTGGAATGGTTCCAAGGTGCTGTCTCCCAACAAAAAATCGATGACCTCTTGGATGTTTTCAATGCCATAGACCGCAAAATCTTCAACAATAGCGGCCTCGTTGGCATTTTGTTTGGGCAAAAAGAATCCCTTGAAGCCCTCCTCTTTGGCTTTGATGGCAATGGGCAAGGCGCCTTTGATGGGTTGCAAACTGCCGTCTAAAGAAAGTTCTCCCATAAAGATATACTCGCCCAACAACTCGGTTTGCAATTGACCGGAAGATACGAGTATGCCTAAGGCCAAAGTGAGGTCATAGGCTGAACCTTCTTTGCGCAAATCGGCGGGTGCCATATTGATGGTGAGTTTTTTTCCGGGCAAGGAATACCCGTTGTTTTTGAGTGCAGCCGCTATGCGGTAACTACTCTCTTTGATGGCATTGTCAGGCAAACCAACGAGGTGGTACCCTATGCCTTTGTCACAATTTACTTCTACGGTAATGGTCGTGGCTTCGACCCCAAAAACGGCGCTTCCAAATACTTTAACTAACATGGCGTATAAATTTAAGCCTCTAAAATAGTAAAAAATGTATCGCCCAAACCTTCCGCCAAAAAAAAATCCAACAGAATCGATTGGATTTTACAATTTTATTTGAATTTCGAAATGCCTTCCTTTAACCAGCTTTCGTATTTTTCTACATCGGGATCGTAACTACAAGTGGGTGTGTTCGCGTTTAAATTAGCTCCAGCCAAATCAGTCAAGACGTATAAAGGTTGTGTGTTGGTTTTGTATTTGGCAATCATAAAATCGGTCCATTTGTCGCCAATGGTTTCCAATAATTCACCAGTTTCTGCCGATTTTATTTGCTCAGAAAGTGGCAACATGCGCTTGTCATCCACATACAAGGAAATCAAGACCACCTCGTTTTTTAATATTTTTAGAATGCGTGGATCCGACCAAACATTGTTTTCCATTTTACGGCAATTCACGCAGGCATAGCCCGTAAAATCGAGCAATATTGGTTTGTGCACGGCTATGGCATGAGCCAAACCTTTTTCGTAGTCGTTAAACACCACTAACTGATGTGGTCCCAACTCGGCGCCTTCGGGTAATGCTGCAGCAGAAGATGTTCCTGACACGGTAGCGGTTTTACCCACACCCAAAGGGCTTTCGCTGTATTCTACAGGTGGTGGAAAAGCATTGATTAATTTGAGTGGCGCGCCCCAAAGTCCGGGAATCAGATACATGGTGAATGATAAACTAAGTAAGGCCACAAACAAGCGGCTCACCGAAATACTCGGCAACGGACTGTCGTGAGGCAAGGTAATTTTTCCCAATAAATACAAAGACAAGGTTCCAAAAATGGCAATCCAAATCGCTAAAAACACTTCGCGTTCCAGCAAATGCAATTGCAATACTAAATCGGCATTAGAGAGAAATTTAAACGCCAAGGCCAATTCTAAAAAGCCCAAAAATACTTTTACGGTATTGAGCCAACCACCCGATTTGGGCAACGAATTTAACCAACCCGGAAACATGGCAAACAGCATAAATGGCAACGCCAAGGCCGTTGAGAATCCAAGCATTCCTATAACCGGAGCAAATCCACCTTTGGAAGCGGCTTCAACGAGTAAAGTACCTACAATTGGACCTGTACAGGAAAACGAGACAATGGCTAAGGCCAAAGCCATAAACAAGATGCCTACAATTCCGCCGCGATCAGCCTGACGGTCTACTTTATTGGCCCATGAATTGGGCAACATGATTTCGAAGGCGCCCAAAAAAGAGGCGGCAAAAACCAGCAATAAAACAAAGAAAATCAAATTAAACCAGACGTTGGTTGATAGCGCATTCAAGGCATCGGCGCCAAAAATTGCCGTAACCGAAAGGCCTAATATTACATAAATTGCTATGATTGAAATGCCGTAAATAAGGGCATTTTTCTTGCCTTGGGCCGGTGTTTTACTTTGTTTGGTAAAGAAACTTACGGTCATCGGAATCATCGGAAACACACAAGGGGTGAGCAAGGCGGCAAAACCGCCTAAAAAGGCCAAAATAAAAATAGTTAGCCAGCCTTTATCCTCGTTGATTGATTGTGGAACCACTGCTGTTTCTTTTAGTTCGGGTTTAGTTGCTTCAACAGGCGTTTGAGCAACTGCTGCGGTATCGGCTACCAAACTATCTTGCACAGCAACCGGCACAATGGCGGCGACTTTGGGAAGCATAAAGGTGAATGTTTTTTCTTGGTTGATGCAGGATTCTTTACAAGCTTGGTAATTGAGTTTAATGACTACTTGCGCAAGTTTGGGATTAATAACCTTAATGCGCTGTTGAATTTTTACTTGATTTTCAAAATAGTATTCGTCTACCCCAAACACCTCGTTAAAGTGTTTTTTGTAGGGACTTTCTTTGGCTTTTCCTACCGCCTCATAATTGCCTTTGGCTTGTTCATACAATACCTCAAGTGGCAAAGCGCCGCCATCGGGAGTGTATTGCGAATACATGTGCCAATCTTTGTCAATCGTTCCTTTGAATACCAAATTGTATTCGGTATCGGAAATTTTCTCGATTTTCTGGGTCCATTTTACCGGATCGAGCAACTGAGCATGCCCCAAGTGCGAGAAAACAAGTATAAAAAGAATGGCTATTTTTTTCATGGGTTATAGGTAATTTGAATTGTATTTTTGGTTTCGTGGTGAGCGACAAATCGTTCGTCTTGGCGGTGTCCAACAACCCAAATAATTTGGTCGTTGCTGCACAAAAGCCAGGCTTTTTCTTTATCGACTTGGGCCCATTTTTCGTCTTTAAAAAACTTGCTGACTTTTTTGGATTGGCCTTTCATTCCTTTGGGACAAAAGACATCACCCGATTTCCATGGCCTGAGCGTGAGTGGAAAGTGCAGCAAATCAGCGTCGACAAATATACTAGATTTTGAATCGTCTTGCGTTTTTGCCTGAGTTGAAAATTGCAAACAAATGGGCGTAGTAATTTCAGCGGTTTGTGCGGGAATTGAATATGTCTCCACTGCCCTATCGGTTTCGTTGGCATACAACAACAAAGCAGTCCTGTCCTTCAATAAGGTAAAATTTGGCGACACTACTTTTTTGCCCGATTGTGCATGCACCAAATCATACACATCATCCCAGGCCGTGAAGCCATAGTGGTGAAGCCATCCGTACAAGTAAGCCGAATAATTTTCGTACTCGAGCAATTTTTCTAAGTCAATTTGTATGCGATCTTGCGATTCGGTTACTACGTATGCATAGGCCACATCGAGTGCATCTTGCACCAAGGATTGGCTATCTTGAAGATGGGATTGGGTATGGAGGAACGCCTGTAAAAAATTAGGCTGTATCGTTTTGAGTTGAGGCACGATATGGTGACGAAGGGCATTGCGCAAATAATGATCACTGGAGTTGCTACTGTCTTCGCGCCAGGTATACCCTTGTTCCAAAGCAAAGGCATGCAATTGCTCCCGACTGAATTGCAGCAGCGGCCGAACAATATTTTCATTCACCGACGGGATGCCTACCAAACCATCCAAACCCGTTCCTCGACTCAGGTTGATCAAGAACGTTTCTAATGCGTCATCGGCGTGGTGTGCGGTGAGGATATAATCGTACTGAAATTTTTGAGCCAATGCTTGAAACCAATCGTAGCGCAAATCACGCGCCGCCATTTGCGTAGAGCATTTAGCTGCCTGAGCATAGGCTTTGGTGTCAAAAAAAGTGGTGTGAAACGGCAGCTGCAAATCGTTGGCCAAAGCCTCCACAAATTGCTGATCTTGCAGGCTCTCAAGTCCGCGCAACTGAAAATTGCAATGCGCAACCGCTACGTCTAAATTGGCCACTTGGCACAACTGCAACAAGACCACACTGTCCAAACCGCCGCTGCACGCCACCAATAATTTGGAATCAGCCAGAAACGGAAATTGGTTTTGTAGGTGTTGTTGAAACGAAGACTGCATGGTCAAAAGTAAGGAATTGGCTGCAGATTATTGCAATACCGCACGCATGGCATTGGCTTTGAGCAAACATTCCTCGTATTCTTGCTCGGCTTGGGCCAAGGAAGTAATGGCGCTGCCTACTGAAAATGAAACGTATGCTTGCTCCTCATTGTACAAAATACTGCGGATCACCACATTAAAATCAAAATCGCCGTAGGGTGTAAAATAGCCCACGGAGCCACTGTATAATCCGCGTTGGGTTTCTTCTAATTCTTCGATGATCTGCATGGCCGAAAGTTTGGGCGCACCGGTCATGCTGCCCATCGGGAAGGTTGTTTTGAGTAAATCGACAGGCGGACAATTTTCTGGAACTTCTGAGGCAATTGTGGTAATCATTTGATGCACCTGCTTGAACGAATAAATCCCACACAATTCTTCAACCACCACCGAATTGGGAACAGCCGTTTTGGACAAATCATTGCGCACCAAATCGGTAATCATGATATTCTCGGCCCGTTCTTTGGCATCGGTGGCCAAATGCGATTTGGCTTGGGCATCGAGTGCGGGATCAGCAAAACGTTTGGCCGTGCCTTTGATGGGTTGCGAAATCACCCGCGACCCTTTTTTTTGAAGGTAGCGTTCGGGCGAAGCGCACATCAGATACTGGGCTTTATTTTTAAAAAACACCGAAAATGGCGCTTGCGAAATGCGATTCAATTGCCAATACGTTTCCAAGGGATGAATCTGCGCCTGCTCGGCATAAAATTCCATGCAAAAATTGGCTTCGTAAATGTCGCCTTGTTGGATGTATTCCTTCATGCGATTCACCTTGGTCAAGTACTCTTCTTTCGCAATTCGCGACTGAATATCGAGCGCATTGGACACCTCTGTTGAGTTGAGTTCTTGGCTTTCTATTTCGCCCAAATCGCTTTCAAATTCGTCGTCACACAACTTTAAATAATGCAACTCCAGTTGATTACCCCGAAGCAAAAACAGTTTTTTGGGCTGAAAAAAAAACAAATCGGGAAACGCCAAGCCATCAAAATTGTGCGATTGCAGGTTTTCCAGGTTGTTTTTCAAATCGTACGTGAGGTAACCTAAAATCCAATCTTGCGTGGCTTGTTGGTAGTTGTGTAATTCTTGAAAGGCATTCGATTGGTCAGTTTTAAGTGAAGTAAAGGCATCAACCGCCACCAATAAATCAAAAGAAGCATGCGCATCTTGGTGCCCATTGCTATCCAAAACCAAAACTTCTCGATGCGTTTGAGCCCATTGCAACAACTGTTGTTTGAGGGGTTCAAGAGAAGTTATTTCATGCCTAAAAATACTGCGCATAGTCAAGGAATTGGTGCTCAAAAATACAGCATTCTTCCTGGATAAAACAGCTTGAATTTTAATTTTTGAACAAAAAAAATCCCGCCGTGAAGCAGGATTTATTTTTATATACGTGCGAATTAAACGTGTAAAGCGCGATTTTCGGTTGCAGCCAAAGCCGCTTCTTTGATGGCCTCGGCAAAGGTAGGATGCGCGTGACTCATGCGTGAAATGTCTTCGGCAGAGGCTTTGTATTCCATGGCCGTTACCGCAGCGGCTATCAAATCGGCACAACGCGCGCCTATCATGTGTACGCCCAACACCTCATCGGTTTTGGCATCGGCCAAGATTTTTACAAAACCATCCAAATCGCCACTGGCGCGAGCACGTCCTAAGGCTTTAAACGGGAAACTTCCTGATTTAAAATTTACTCCGGCTTCTTTGAGTTGCTCTTCGGTTTTACCTACAGCAGCCACTTCTGGCCAAGTGTAAACCACTCCTGGAATTAAATTGTAATCCATGTGAGGTTTTTGACCGGCTAAAATTTCGGCAACCAATACGCCTTCTTCTTCGGCTTTGTGGGCCAACATGGCACCACGCACTACATCTCCAATGGCATAGATATTGGCGGCAGTGGTTTGCAAATGCTCATTTACTTCTACTTGGCCGCGGTCGCTGAGTTTTACTCCTGCATTTTCGGCGTTCAATCCAGCGGTATAGGGTTTGCGCCCCACAGCAACTAAAGCATAATCGCCATCAAGGGTAATCAATTCGCCTTTGGCATTCTCGGCTTGCACCTGAACGGCTTTGCCTTTGCGCGTAACCGATTGAACTTTGTGCGAAGTATAAAATTTCATGCCTTGTTTTTTCAAGACTTTGGTTAATTCTTTAGATAAGGCTCCGTCCATACCTGGGATGATGCGGTCCATGAACTCAACTACAGAGACTTGGGCGCCCAAACGCAAATACACTTGACCCAATTCGATACCAATAACTCCCCCACCAATGATGATCAAATGTTTGGGAACCTCAGGCAATTTTAAGGCTTCAGTCGAGGTGATGATGCGCTCTTTATCTAAGGTAATGAAAGGCAAATTGGCCGGTTTAGATCCGGTGGCAATAATGGCGTATTTGGTTTCGATGGTTTCTGAAGTTCCATCTGCTTGTGTTACGGCTATGTGTGTCGCATCAACAAATGAACCAAGTCCGTGCAAAACGGTAATTTTATTTTTGTCCATGAGGTAGTTAATTCCGCCCACGGTCTGGTCTACAACGCCTTGTTTACGGGCAATCATTTGTTCGAGATTTACTTTAACCGAACCCGAAATCGTGATGCCATTTTCTTCAAAATGAGCCATTTCGGCCACATGATGGGAAGAGGACAACAGCGCTTTGGATGGAATACAACCCACATTTAAGCAGGTTCCTCCTAGATTAGCATATTTTTCGATTAGGGCCGTTTTGAAACCCAATTGTGCACAACGTATCGCCGACACATATCCACCAGGTCCAGAACCAATGATAACTACGTCAAATGAACTCATCGTATTTGTATTTTTTGATGTGAATAAAAATCTGCGGCAAAATTAGGTTATTTTTTTGTTTCAAGTTTAATGATAGATGCTTTAAAAAACGATAAAATAATTCATTAAGTTCTATAGCGAAGCGGATTTTGAACAACTGTAAACTGTAAACTGATAACTGTAAACGCTGAAAGCGCAAATCACAACCTAAAACTCGTCGTGTTCTTCACCTCCCCGATCATGAAGGTACTGTGCGTACTTCCAATGTGTTGCAGCGTAGTGAGTTTTGTAACCATGAATTCCCGGTATTCTTCCATGTTGTTCACACATATTTTCAAAATGTAATCGTAGTCGCCACTCACGTGAAAACACTCGAGTACCTCATCGAGTTGTACCACCTCGTTTTCAAAGGTGAGTAAGAAATCTTTGGCGTGCTGAATGAGCTTGAGATGACAAAACACCACAAATCCTTTTTGAATTTTATTGCGGTTAAGCAAGGCCACATAGTTTTGGATCAGGCCTTCGCGTTCCAATTTCTTGATGCGCTCATACACGGCAGTAACCGACAAGTTCATTTTGGTAGCCAATTCTTTGGTGGTGATTTTGGCATTGGCCTGCAAGGCATTGAGAATTTTTTTATCAAAAACATCCATAGAAAAAATAATCTAGTTTGTACTGAATTTGAATTCAAAAATAGAATTTTTATCTACATATAATTATATTATTAGTTTATAAATCTAAAATTATCAATACTACTTGTATTATAATCTAATAATATCCAATTTTGATTAATCTAACGAAAACCTCAACAACATGCACGATTTTAATCCCGCAGACCGCATTCAAGATTTACAATACTTTGGCGAATTTGGAGGCGTAAATCCTTCTATTTCGGATTCCTCAACTTATACCTTTTTATCAGCCAAAACCATGTTTGACACCTTTGAAGGCAACGCCGAAGGCTGTTATTTGTATTCCAGACACTCCTCTCCTAGTAATTTATATTTAGACCAAGCCATCGCAGCCATGGAAGGCGCTGAAGCAGCGAATGTTTCGGCCTCGGGCATGGGCGCGATTACGCCTACTCTTTTGCAATTGTGTGGACAAGGCGATCATTTAGTGTCAAGCCGCACCATTTATGGTGGAACCTATGCGTTTTTGAAAAATTTTGTGCCGCGTTTTGGCATTGGCTGCAGTTTTGTAGACATCACCAAAATGGAAGCTGTTGAAGCCGCCATTCAACCCAACACCAAAGTGTTGTATTGCGAAACCGTGAGCAACCCGCTTTTGGAAGTAGCTGATATTGCCTCCTTGGCTAAAATCGCCAAAAAACACAACTTGACCTTGGTGGTGGACAATACGTTTTCTCCTTTATCAGTAGCGCCACTCAAATTGGGTGCCGACATTGTGATTCACAGTTTAACCAAATACATCAACGGCAGCAGCGATACGGTGGGCGGTGTAACCTGTGCCTCGCGCGAATTTATCGACAGCTTAAAAAATGTGAATTCAGGCGCCAGCATGTTACTTGGGCCTACCATGGACAGTTTGCGATCGGCGAGCGTGATGAAAAATTTGCGTACGCTGCACATCCGCATGAAACAACACAGCCAAAATGCGCTGTATTTGGCCGAACGCTTTGAAAAAGACGGCATCAAAACGGTATATCCCGGCTTGGCCAGTCATCCGAGTCATGCGTTATACAAAGGCATGATCAATCCCGAATACGGTTTTGGCGGCATGATGACCTTGGACATGGGCAACTTAGACAAAGCCAACGAAGTTATGGAGTTGATGCAAGCAAGAAACTTGGGCTATTTGGCCGTGAGTTTGGGCTTTTACAAAACCTTGTTTAGCGCACCCGGCACCTCAACTTCCAGCGAAATTCCGCTCGAAGAGCAAAAAGAAATGGGCCTCACCGATGGTTTGATCCGTTTCTCGATTGGTTTGGACAACGACATTGAACGCACTTACAAGCTGATGCGCGAATGCATGGTGGAATTGGGGGTGCTTGGTAATTAATAATTATTAATTGCATTCAACTTGCTTTTTTTTCGGCTGTAGCCAAAGTAAATCACCAAGCCAACAAGTAACCAAATGGTGAAATACAACCAGTTCCACACGCTCAATTCGGACATCATGTAAAGGCAAGATACCAAGCCCAATAATGGAATGAGTGACAAGTTTTGTTTGTAGGTCCAAATCACTAATCCAATGAGTACAATCATGAAAATCCACAACGGGATTTTGTGTTTAAACAACTCAAATCCCGATTGGTATTTCACGTCTTCGTTCAAGGGCAATTCGGCAATGAGTTGGTTGTATTGGGCTTCGTCGTCGGCATATTTACTTAGCAAGGCTTCTAGATCGGCCGTTTTGGCATCCGCTTCATTTTTAAAAATCAAAAATTCATAGGCGATTTTGGCTTCGGCAGGACTAATATTGGTGACAATATCGGCAGGTGAATTGGCTTGTTTTTCGTTAGTTAAGAAAGCCATGGTGTTGTCTTTGTTGTAAGTAAAAGCAACAACCAATCCCAAAACAAGCAAAGCAGGCGCAATGAATTTGGCATTCACATAAGGCGTCTTGAATTTGCCACGGGGAATATTGGGTTTGTTTTGCAACACCAATACACCGGCACAAACCAGCACAAACGCAAATAAGGTACCAATGCTGCACAAATCGGTTACAATAGTGAGATTGAGAAACAAGGCAGGAATTCCCACCACAAATCCGGTAACTACGGTAGCATAGGATGGCGTTCTGAATTTGGGATGCACGCGCGAAAATTTGGGAGGCAATAAACCGTCACGACTCATGCTCATCCAGATGCGGGGCTGTCCCATTTGGAACACCAACAACACACTGGCCATAGCTACTACGGCACTTACCGCTATAATTCCTGACATCCATTTGAGGTTCAGTTCAGCGAATACAAAAGCCAAGGGATCGCCCACGTTCAAGTCGCTATAATGCACCATTCCTGTTAAGACTAGCGCAATTACTACATATAATATGGTGCAAATGATAATGGCCCACATCATGCCACGAGGCAAATCGCGTTGGGGATTTTTACATTCTTCGGCAGTGGTAGAAATGGCATCAAAACCTATATAGGCAAAGAACACCGCCGATACACCTTTGAGTACTCCTGCTGCTCCATTGGGTGCAAACGGATCCCAATTATCGGTGTCCACATAAAACACACCCACAGCAATTACCAACAAAATCACACACAATTTTACCACTACCATTAAATTACTGGCATTACGGGATTCTTTCATGCCGCGATACACCAAGGCCGTGATGATAAAAATAATACCCAAGGCTGGAATGTCTGCGACAAGGTGCAAAGGCCCTACAGTGGGTGCCGTGGTCCAAGCATAATAGGCTGCTTGCAAATTGGCACTCAAATTGTCAAAAGATTTTCCGCCTTGCATTAAAGCCGTGCCGTCCTGAAATCCGTTGGAAGCCGTAAGGTAATCCATCTGGATCCAATAAGGCAGGTGAATGCCTCCACTTTCAAGCAAGCCGGTAAAATAATCACTCCAAGAAATGGCAACGGTAATATTCCCAATGGCATACTCCATGATCAGGGCCCAGCCTATAATCCACGCGATAATCTCGCCAAAGGCCACATAGGAATAGGTATAGGCACTGCCGGAAACCGGAACCATTGAGGCAAATTCGGCATAAGCAAAGGCAGCAAATCCACAGGCAATGGCAGTAAAAATGAATAAGAAAATAACGGCAGGACCTCCGTCGGCACTGGCTTTTCCGATGGTGCTAAAAATTCCGGCCCCTACTATGGCGGCTATTCCAAAAGCGGTTAAATCTCTTGTGGTGAGGTGTTTTCCGAGTGAATGGTGTCCATTCGCTTCATTTTTTTCAACTTGTTTAAGTATATCTTGAACGTTTTTTTTTCGGAATAAATCGATGAATGCCATAGAATTTTTTAGGTATAAGAATTTTAGTAAGCGTCAAACAAATATAAAAAAGGAAATGAAATATGGAGAAGATTTAGTCAATATAAGTTTAGTCAATCAACAAATAGTAAATTATAATCAAAAGCTATTTAAACGACAATCTAGTTCTTCTAGATTTGCGCTTGATATAAAAATTTCACTATTTTTTAAATACCATAAAGTTACTTTACTAAAGGATCTTTTTCGGTACCTTAGCAATCACATATTTTCAAATAAAATTCAATCTACAATGGAACACTTAAGCAATGGAAACGGTCAAGGTAAATGTCCTTTTTCTAACGACATCGTTAAAAAAACCGCCGGTTTTGGTAGCAGAAATACCGACTGGTGGCCAAATCAACTCAAATTAAACATTTTGCGTCAACATGCGGAAGTATCCAATCCAATGGATGATTCTTTCAATTATGCTGAAGCGTTCAACAGTTTAGATCTTGCTGCACTAAAGAAAGATATCGAGGCACTGATGACCAATTCGCAAGATTGGTGGCCTGCAGATTATGGTCACTATGGACCATTCTTTATTCGTATGGCTTGGCATAGTGCAGGAACGTATAGAATTTCTGATGGTCGTGGCGGTGGCGGTGCAGGCGCACAAAGATTTGCACCCCTCAACAGTTGGCCAGACAACGGAAACTTAGACAAAGCGAGACTTTTATTGTGGCCGATCAAACAAAAATACGGTAGAAAAATATCTTGGGCAGATTTGATGATATTGGCAGGAAACTGCGCTTTAGAATCGATGGGATTCACCACCTTCGGATTTGGTGGCGGACGTGAAGACATTTGGGAACCAGAAGAAGACATCTACTGGGGAACAGAAGGAAAATGGTTGGATGACCAACGCTATTCCGGAGATCGTGATTTAGAAAATCCATTGGCGGCAGTTCAAATGGGATTAATTTATGTGAATCCACAAGGGCCAAACGGAAACCCGGATATTTTAGGATCAGCGCGTGACATTCGTGAAACTTTTGGTCGAATGGCCATGAATGATGAAGAAACTGTAGCGCTTGTAGCAGGTGGACATACTTTTGGAAAAATGCACGGTGCTGCAGACCCAGATGTTTATGTAGGCCCAGAACCAGAAGGCGCTCCTATCGAAGAGCAAAGTTTGGGATGGAAAAATTCATTCGGCTCTGGAAGTGGAGAACACACCATTACCAGTGGACTTGAAGGGGCTTGGACTACAACTCCTACAAAATGGAGTAACAATTATTTCGAGAACTTATTTGGCTTCGAATGGGAATTGACCAAATCCCCAGCGGGTGCGCACCAATGGAAACCCAAAAATAACGGCGGTGCTGGTACTGTTCCAGATGCTCACAATCCAGCAATTACGCATGCTCCTGTGATGACAACTGCCGATTTAGCCATGCGAATGGATCCAGCTTATGAAAAAATTTCTAGACGTTTTTACGAAAATCCTAGCGAATTTGCCGATGCATTTGCTCGCGCTTGGTTCAAATTGACCCACCGAGACATGGGCCCAATAAACCGA
>Ga0315908_10001542_pt1 | contig 17234 bp, 19 predicted proteins | sample LakEriMetagenome_12_FD_203520 | JGI IMG/M metagenome (GOLD analysis project Ga0315908, IMG submission 203520) | Freshwater fungal communities from buoy surface, Lake Erie, Ohio, United States - Buoy 4 MA124 | ecosystem: Environmental > Aquatic > Freshwater > Lake > Lake biofilm | place: USA... | reverse complement strand
GCCCGAATTCGCAGGCCTGAACCGCACCTGGACTCTGAAGGGGCTGGCCAAACCGAAGGCGTTGGAGCTGCTCAGCACGCTGAACAGCCAGCGCGGTCTGAGCGCCTTCTTTGAGCGTGTGGCCAAGGCTACGGGTGATGCCGCCTATCGTCCTGAGCCTACCCGTCTGATGACGGTGACGCTCGCACAGGGACGCAATACGCGCTTCAACCCGCAGGCATCAGCCGAGGATCTGGCACGTGATTCTGCGCTGACCTTTCCATTTAGTTTCGAGGCCACCATTACCCAGGCGCTGACTGATAAGGATGCACTCGCCCTGCCCCTGGAAAAACCTTTCTGAAATCGCCGCCATGAGCGCCTACACACGCCCCATCCTTCGTTACGGGCTGATCATGCCCACGATGTTCAACTGCCTGCTGCTCGGCGGTGTGATCGCTGGTGTCAGCAAGCTGGGCACGGTGCGTGCGGAGAAAGAGGAGCGCTACATAGAGTATACTCAACGTCTGGCCGCGATGAAGAAACTGGAGGCCGATCTGGCACCGAAACGCAAGACTTTCCAGGACCAGAAGATTCTACTTAAAGGCGATCCCGGTCAGCTTTTCACCCGCATCCTCGACACCCTGCTGCCGAAGTTCACGGAGATCGAACTTGAGCGCAGTGGCATCGTCTTCCCGCTGGACCATGGGCGTTTCGGTAGTCAGATCAAAACTGATGTGGCGCGCGTAAAGAGCAGTTTTCAAGGCGGTCTTGGCCCCATGCAGGAGGCGCTGCTCCAGGTCGAGTCTCTCATGCCGCAGGCCGTGCTTGAAGAACTGAAGATTACCCGTAAGACCAACCAGCTTTTGGACCAGCGCGAGTACCTCTTGATGGAGATAACACACACCTGCTGGAAGGCCTTGGAGGAGAAAAAATGAAGCAATTCCTGCTCAGTTTCATGATGGTTAGCACCTCTCTGGTGGCGGTTCAGGCGCAGACCAAACCTGCCGCGCCGAAAGCTGCTGTGCCCAAGCGCGCGCCTTTGTTTGTTGGCAATGGCACCGTGGGCTGGCTACCACGCACGGAGCTGCTGCCCAAGGCCGAAACCATTGAGGCACAGGCGAAGCAGCTCTGCGTACGCCAGCGCAACATGGATCCCTTTGGCCTAGCTACCTATCCACGTGAGAATGATGCCCCAGTGATCACGGAAGACATCTACCGCGCCACGCCGAAGATCACACTCAACCAAGCCCTGCAGACGCTGAAGATCAACGGCGTCAATCTACAGCGTAAAGAGTTTCTCATTGGCGGTCGTCAGGCGGCGGAAGGGGATGTCATCGAGCTGGCTTTTAAAGGGGAAGTCTTCCTGGCGCAGATCACCGAGGTCAGTGCCACACAGCTCTACTTTCGCGATCATCAGCGCGATGAAACAGGGGTTCTCAAACACGACATCCTTCCCCACCTCAGCATCGAGCCGTTGCAAATAATAACATCACAACTTCAGCGCCGGATCACGCCTGTGGAACCCACACTTCCTGCCAAACCATGAGGTCATCTCTTTTTCAAATTCTTTTGCTGGCGTATTTTGGTGCGAGTCTCTCCCTTGCCGCGCAGGAGGTGCCGACGGCGGCTCAGAACCAGTCTTCACGGAACCTTTCCGGGGCTGCGGTGGATGCCACTGGACAATTCGGCGTTCTGCCCAAGCCACCTCAACAAGCAACTGATGGTTATTGGATCGACAATGCACCAATCAACGAAGTCTTCCAATATCTGGCCCACAGCGCTGACCTGCAGTACTTTTATAACAATGAACTAAACGGCCCAGAGTACAGCATCACCGGACATCTTCGTGTTGATAACCCGCTCCAGCAAATGGAGGAACTCGCAGTGACTTTTGGTCTCGCGCTGCATCAGCAGCGATCCAGTGTCAGTCTCATGAATGAGGCCCAGCTCGCCAAGCTTCCGGTCGAGGTGATGAGCTATGCGCTGAAATATCTGCGCGGTGCGCCGCTGAATCGCAACACGTCCACCGCCCCATCGGCCAATGGGGCGGAGAGCGACGGCGGTTCATCAGGGGCCATTCAGTCGGATTTCGAAAAGCTTAAAGCCATCATTCGGCCCATGCTCACGCGTGATGTCGGAATGATCGAGTTCGAGGAGAAAACCAACACGCTGCTCGTCAGCGACAATAGCCTCAAACTCGAACGCGTGCGCAAACTGCTTGAAGGGATCGACATAGCGAAGCCGCAGATCATGGTGAACGTCCGCGTCCTGCGCATTAAGCGCAACCATGGCCACCATGCCGGCGTGGACTGGAGCCGCTCACTGGGAGACACCGGGACCAGCCTTACCATGCGGCAGAGCCTGAACGCCCTCTTCAATCTGCCGGACGTCAGCACTGTGACCCGTTCAGGTAGCACGGCCGCACCGTTGAACTCCATCAACCAGATCAATCAGCAGGGCGCGGGTCTCGTTTTCGACAACCTGCAGGTGCAGGCCATCCTGCGAGCGCTGGAGAACGCCGATCTCATCACTCAGGAGGCCTGTCCCACCATTATTACCGAGGACAATGAGCAGGGCATTATCTCCATCGTCGATCGCTTCCCTGTCATCACCTCCAACATCACCAATACCGCCGCAGGACAAAATGTGACCGATTTGGTGCGTTACAAGATCGATGCGGAAGATCCCAGCGCCACCGAGGAGCCGGAAAAAAACCGCGAGATCGGCGTCACTCTCTCCGTGACGCCCATGCTGCTGCCTGATGGCACCGTGCGCATGAAGCTGCGCCCGCGTGTGGCAAAGATCGTCGAACTTATTGCAGGCCGGGGTAACAACGTGTTTCCACGGGTGAGCGAGTCCACGGTCGAGGCGATCAGCCGCATCCCTGCGGGGCAATCTCTCTTTCTTGGCGGTTTCTATGATTACAGCTCCAGCGAGGGAAACAACAAAGTGCCCATCCTCAGCACCATCCCGCTGGTGGGCAAACTCTTTAGCTCCAACAGTAAGAAGCTCGAGCAGGTCAGCCTCGTCTTTGTCATCACACCTTATGTTTACGATGCCTCGCATTCCGGAGCCATGTCCGAGATGAATTGGCACATGCGTGAGTTATCCGGGATGCAGCCGGATAACATCCAGGATACCGACATCGACCTCCCCACGAGTGACCGGCACCAAAATCTTCCCAACATCCGCAATACGGAAGTCGCTCCCACGCCCGCCCCCATGCCAAAGCAGTCATGGCTTAAGCGCATGTTCATGAACAAGGACAATGGTCCGTAAATCGTGGGCGGTGTGCAAGATCACGCCACTGAACCTGCGAGCGTACACCGAACACGAATCTTCCCATGTCAGTCCCGCTCCCCAATCTTCCGCTCCCGACTCATACGGACCGCAACAGCCTCCGTCCTGTGCTCGACCGCATCGCGGCGACAACCGTGATGTATCTACAGGAGAGTAATTTTTTTTTGGCGGACGAGGTCACGCCCCTGTTGGCCGCTTACGGTGCGGAACTCGGTGCAGCCTCCTGCTTGATGCCCGATTTTTTGAAATTCACCGCAGAGACTCAAGCGCAAAAGCATTCGCTCACAGTCGATGGGGAACTGGCTCGCATGCAAAAAATTCTGCGTAACAGCCTGCATGACCGCGTGCAGTACTGGAGTTTTGGCCCCTTGTCGGGAAAGGCCACGGCTCTCTACGACCACTGCCCTGGCCTCCGCCCGCTCTGCCAGGCCCTCGGCTGCCCTGCGACCCTGGCTGGCGAAACTAGTATCGTCCATGTCGCCTCCCTCAATCCTATCTCGGCCCAAATCGCGTCCGTTTGGATCAGCCAGGAGTTGAACCTCGCGTCTGAAGGCGATGCACCCTTTGTGTTCACCTTCTTCACCGACATGCCCGCCTGGCAGGTCCTCATGCAGCAACATTTTACAGCATGAACCTAAACCTCGGCATCGAGTTAAATCACACGATACAGCGGCTGATCATCAGCCAGTTGCGGGCGGCCACGGTCGGACAGGAAACTCAGTCGGATGAAGCTCTGGTCCGCCGTTCGTCGAAAACACGCATGCTGGGTGCCGTCGGTCGTGCTTCAGGGCTGCCGGCCTTTCCGCAGGTGCGTGAGATGGTGGATAGTGAGTTCGTCGGCTATTGTGATCCCGTTGTGATGTCACGTGGCATGTTCGTGCCGTTGCGTCGCAGCGCGCAGCAGGTCTTGCTGGCCGTTGCCAATCCTTGGGATTACCGGGCGGATGATTATTGCGCTGCCCGATTCCCGGAAGATGAGGTGTTGAAGGTCGTCACGCTAGCCTCCGAGGTTTCGGCAGTGATCGAGGGCTCCTCCAACTCCTCGGGCCCCACTCGTGCGGAACTCGAAGCGGTGGAGGTGGAGGAGTTCTCCAATGAAACGCCTGATTTCGATGTCACGCGCCAGCACGATGAGCCCATCGCCCAACTCGTGGCCAGCATGGTGTGTGACGCGATCAAGCAGCACGCCTCGGACATTCACATCAAGACGGAAAAGATCAGTTTCCAATATTGCTACCGTGTCGATGGTGATCTTGGTGTGCGCTTCGAAATGCCGGTCAAGCTGCGTGATCGCGTCGATGCTTTCCTGCTCAATCTCATGCGCCTCGCGCCCGAGGAGCGGAGTAAGCGCCCCGGTATCTCCGGCCGTTTCACCGCCAGATACTACGGCCGCGCCGTTGGCGTTCGTTATGAGCGGCACCGAACCTATCGAGGTTATCACGTCACGATGCGTCTGCTGGATAAGACGCATCTGGAGGCAAGACTCGGCATGGGCACGCTGGCATTTGACGAAGAGACCTTGTTTGAGCTCGACAAAGCCATGTCCGTCCCCTCTGGCATCATTGTCATGTCAGGCCCCACCGGGTCCGGCAAATCGACCACGCTCAATGCCATGCTGCGGGAGTTAAACCATCCCGAGGACAACATCTTAACGCTGGAGAATCCCGTCGAAGACGAGATTCCAGGCGTGACGCACTGTGACCTGCGTGATTCGTCCGAGTTCAAGCCAATGATCGCCAGCTTCATGCGTTCGGATCCGGACATTATCCTCATGGGTGAGGTGCGTGATCGTGAATCGGCCGAGTTGGCCATTGAGGCCGCCATTACAGGCCACAAAGTGCTCACCACCATTCACACTCCACGCGCCTCGCAGATCATCGAGCGCTTTCAACAGCTCGGCATGGAGCGCTGGAAGATCGCGCAGACCTTGAAAGCCGCCTGCGCGCAACGACTGGTGAAACTGCTCTGTCCCGCCTGCAAAGAAAGCATCAAAGGCATCCCGGAGCGCGAGATCCGTCTTTTCCATCTGGATCCGTCCTGGGCCACGCGTCCGATTTTTACGCATCATAAAGAAGGCTGCCCGGATTGCCAAGGACGCGGTTATTCCGGACGTACCGCCATCCTAGAGATTTTGCCCATCAGCCCGAAGCTCGGTGACAAGCTGGCCAAAGGTGAGATCACGCCCTATGAGCTCGAACAGGAAGTGCGCCGTGAGTCTGGGCTCCCTTCGCTGCGTGACAATGGTTTGAAACTGATGGCCGAGGGCAGGACCGACCTTGATGCGCTGAAAAAGGTGCTCGACCTCACCTATGAATCCTGAGCCATGAACGCCTTTCAAGTCACCCTCCGCAATATCAAACGGCCCGAGATCTCCAAGGTGATCGAGTGTGAAGCGCCAAACCGCGAGCAAGCGGCGCTGCTCGTCAGCAAGCCAGGATTCCGAGTGGCCTTGATCAAATCACTCGCTGGCACACCCAAGAGCGACACGTCAAAGAAGCCCGTCTCCCGCAAGGAACTTATTAAGCTCTTTCGCGGCCTCGCCTCCATGCTGAAGGCGAATATCAGCACCGCCGACGCCTTGCTATACTACTCGCAGGGTCTGCCTGATTTGATGCTGCAGTCGTCACTGATGAACATTCGAAACCGCCTTGAGGCTGGGATGCCGGTTCACGTCGCCTTTGCCAAGGAACAGAAATTTGACGGCACCGTCATCACCATTATTGAGGCCGGTGCGGACGCCGGACAGCTAGGTGAGGCATTCGCGTCCCTCGCACGTCGCATCAAGATCGAACTCATGTTTGCCAGCAAGCTGCGCACCGCCTTGTTGTTGCCATCGCTGGTAATTCTGTTTCAGATCGGCCTTTTCATCTATTCGCAGATCTTTGTTGTATCCCAGGTGGAGGAGACCCTGAAGAGTGTGCGCCAGGAGCCAGATCAGATCTCAACGGTGATCTTTTCGATCAGTCATGTCGTGCAGAAAACTTGGCCCTTTTTTGTCATCGGCATCGTGTCTTTCATTACCGCATTGTTTCGCTCGGCCGACTTTAGGCAGAAGCTTTTGATATTCCTTATGAAGTACTGGCGGCTGCTGATGAAGCTGGTCATGGGCCTTCGCCAGAGCGCATACATCGGCACGCTTCAGATGCTTTATGCTAATGGTATCAATCTCGCCCGCGCCTCCGCCCTGTCTGCGCGGGTGGTGCAAGGCACGCCGATGTATCCTGACTTCATCAAGGCCTCGCAAGTCTATGAGTCTTCTGGCGTCCCGTTCGCTGAGGCATTGAAACGTCACACCACCCTGGATCCCCAAGTCATTCACATGATCAGCATCGGCGAGCGCTCGGCTTCTCTGCCACAGCAGCTTGAACTCCTGCGCGACATCTATGAGGAGGACACTGCAGCAGTCATGGTGGAATTCACACAGGTCATCAATTTCATCACCCTGGCCATGGCCGTGGCGATCATCGGTTTTGTCTTCACCGGCTCCATGCTGCCCATCTTCCTGATGGGGCCGCGCATGATGCAATCCGGCAACATGTGAACTCAACCCACTCCTATGAAAACACGACCCCTGTTCCACATCCTCTTGTTTGCCCAGGTGGCGATCCAGGCGGCTGAGCCGCCGAAACTGGTGCCGCGGCCGATCCCTGGAATGGCCGCGCCAACGCCTGTTTCGGCTGCGGCTGCCCCCACGACATTTGCCTCGACACAATCGACGGCTTCGATCCTCAGCCCTAACCCAGACTTGGCTCGTATTTTGTATATCCATCGACGCGCCACTTTGCCTTCGGAACTCACGAAAAACCTGCCTGCACCGCAGGCGGACTCTACGGTCTCAGCGACGATGCTTGATGTGCGTCAAAGTGCCGTGAAAATCATCCCCAAGTCCGAGGTGCTCCAGATCACCACGCCGAAGCCCTGAAGCATGGAAGAGATCACCACTCAGAAAACGAACCGCAACGGCGGGTTTACGCTCATCGAGATCAGTCTCGTTATCGGCCTCCTGCTGGGGTTGGCGGCGTTTGCAGGCATGAACGTTGCCGCGGTGCGTGACTGGCAGCGTGGCAAGGATGCCTCGGTGTCCCTTCAGGCCGTCTTTGCCGCCCAGCGTGCGTATCTTTCAGATCATCCCACCGCCGACATTGCTGAGGTAAGCTCCGAACAGTTGCAGGTGTACCTGCCGCAGGGCTGGAGCACGATACCGGTGGTGACCAGCCTAGGCGGTGACACACTCACCGTTGACCACACGTTCATGCCGCCGCGTCTCATGCTGGGTTCGTCTGTTTATGATCCTTCGCTGAAGGGAAGTGATGGTCTTTGGGACGCTGGACAGTGAAATTATCTCAATCCAGGCATGGCTTCTGAAACTCTCCTTCATATTCCCAACGGCACACGTTTCGGCTACCACACCGGTTTGCCCTGGAAACGTGCGGCTCAATGCCTTGTCAAAGTCACTGGGGACATCCAAGCCGGCCCGGGTCTGCATCTACTGGTGGCTCCAAACGGCACTGGCAAAACGACGTTGTTGCGCACTCTGGCTGGTCTGTCTCCAGCATTGCGAGGTCATGTGACGACAGCGGCCCGTGTGCATTACTTTGCGGACGAATTGCGCGTCGATCCTGAGGTAAAATCTCGCACTGTCTTTCGTTCTTGGTTCAAAGGTGAATCGCTCGTCTCTGCGGAGACACTGGCCGACACACTGCGGCTGAATTTAACCACGCCCATCGGCAAACTCTCACGCGGCAACCGACAGAAGGTGCTTTTGATTCTGGCTGAAGTGAAGGTGGCACAAAGCGCAACCAGCCTACTGCTGATGGACGAGCCGCTCACCGGTCTGGATGCCGAAACACGTGAGCAGGTGACGCAGCTCTGGGCCGCAGCAGGCACGCGTACGATGCGCCTCGTCATCATGCATGAACTGGAGTGCGTGCGTGATGCGGACTCCCTAATGACCATCGCAAGTGGGCAGTTGCATCATGTCACGGAGCGCAACGGTAGCACCTGGATGGAAACCTACCGCACCCTGCAATCATGAGTTCCCTGCGTGCCTGGCCTTTGTTTCGTCTCAGCCTCGCCGGACTCATGGGTCGCGGCAGTTGCTGGTTGCTGCTGCTCGGCGCAGGGCTTTTCATCTGGATCGCGCCACTGCTGACGCCGTGGGAGGAGAATCCGCAGATTCTCCAGCCTGCACGTGCTCAGGCCGCCTGGGTGTATGTGTGGGTCGCGCTTTTTACCTGGCTGCCGTTTCAAGCCTCGGCGCTTGGGCATCGCATGCGGCGTGAAGGCATGCTGGAGCATCTGCATGCAGGCGGCACGGGGCGCATCAGCCAGTGTCTGCAGCTCAGCGCGGCGATCTGGGTCTGGCTGCTGGCAGTGGTGCTCATCGCAGTTGTTTTTTGCCTGACATGGACTTTGCCAAAGCGGCTCGAAGAGGCGCAAATGTGGACGATCCTCGTTCTCCAGTACGCTTTCATCTACAGCCTCTGTGCAGCTCCCTTGTTGATGCTGGCCGTGGCATTGGGCACACGCACGGCAGAGGTCATTGCCTTTTTGGTGCCCACCGGACTCTTATTTGTGGGTTTGTTCGGCGCGGCGTGGCTGGCACCGCTGCTGGGCGGCGCGGATTCGAGCGTCTTGCAGTCATTCTGGCTGGCGCTGCCGCACTATCATCTGGCGGATCTCACTCCGCGTCTGGTTTTCAAAATGGGCCCGCTGGCCGTTTCCGACTGCATTGGCGTGGCGGGCACGCTCGGCCTGCAAGGGGCTGCCATTTCCATCTTTGGCTTATGTCTCTTCCGCACACGCTCCTGACACTGGCCGCAGCGAGTGGTCTTTGGTGGGCGGGACATGCGTTGTCCTGCTCACGGGAGACCTTGCAGGCAGTGGCACCCCCGCCAGCCTTTGCTCTTGCGGGCAGTGCCTATGGCATTCTGGCCGCGCATTTGATTCGCGACTCGCTGTATAGCTACTGGCATGGCGGAGAGAGCGCTGCTCCCCCCGCTGGAACACAGGCGTCACAGGGTGTGCCACCACCACCTACACCGGCACGTTTTGCGCGGAAGGGTATGCCCCCCCCAGTGGCGTCACCTCAAATTCAGGCGGACCTGTCATGGCTGCAAACTCGCGTCGATCACCTCACCCGACTCGAGAAAAGCCGCACCAAACGTTCCAGCACGTTGCCCTTGTCGAATGCGCATCAGCAGTATCTGAAGGCGGCGGCGGATGTCCGACTGCGCTTCGCCTACTACCTCGATCCAGGTGACGCGACTTTGTACGAAATCCTGCATTTTCAGCTCACCTCCCGCACCCCATCGCAGGCAAACGCCCGGGTTGCTATCGAGGTGCTGGCGCAGCGTGCCCTGGCTCATGGCTTGCGTGAGGATGGCAGTCTGTCTGATGCCCTGACCGGTGCGGGGGCCGCCATCAACTTGCTCAATGACCAACTACGGCCCGGTAACCAGCGCCGCGACATTAAGGCGATCATCAACCAATGGCATGACCTGGAACATTGCCTGGATCGCTATCGCCACCTGCGCAGCGACGCTCAGACTGCAGGCTGGTGGGACCGCATTCCGGCGGTGCGCCGTCAGGAACTTGAGGAGCATGCGAAACTGCTCAACCGAATCAGCGAGATGATACGCCCAGTGCTGCCTCCGGGCGCTGCGCCGTCGAATCAGCTTCTCCTGCCTACCCCATCAGGTTCGCGTTGAAGATGTCTTCGGAGAGGTGGCCGGCACGGTAGAGATTGATGAGGCTTTGATCCCAGCGCAGGTTGCCTTTGTAGCGGAGCGCGTCGGCCAGGGAGGTGGCGCTGCCATCATATGCGCGCATCCCGGCGGCCACGGCCTCGCTGGTATTCTGCAGGTATTCGGTGACGAGTACGCGACCATTGAATCCTGTGAGCAGGCCTTGGGAGAGCACAAAGGTCAGTGTTTCGCTCAGTCGGTGCAGGATGCTGGGCTGCTGTTCCTTGGGGAAAAACTCGAGGATGCGGTCGATCGTCTTCACCGCACCGCGTGTGTGCAGGGTGGAGAGCACAAAGTGGCCCGTCTGTGCGGCTTCAATGCAGGTCTCCATCGTTTCACGATCTCGAATTTCGCCGATGAGGATGATGTTGGGGGTCTTGCGCAGCACTTCCTTCAGGCCGCTTTGATACGAGAGAGTGTGTCTCCCCACTTCCTGCTGGGTGACGAGCGAGGGCGCCGGGAATCGCACGCCGGGCTGGTTGGGGTCGTCCATCATCGTGTCATAGCGGTATTCGATGGGGTCTTCGATGGTGACGATGTGCTTGGGGAAATTCCGCCGCACCCAGTCGAGGATGGCGGCCAAAGTGGTGGATTTGCCCGAACCTGTGGGACCGGTGATGAGTCCGAGGCCGAAGCGGCGCTGCATCAGATCGCGCAGGCTGTCGGAGATGAGTGGATCGATGCCCAGTGTCTCAAGCTGCGAAATCTTCGCGCGCAACCAGCGGCAGGTCACGCCCAGTCCGTGCTCGCTGAGGTGTACCTGCACGCGCATTCGTACGGGTGAACCGAGCGCCCCTTCCTCACAACTGAAGTCGATGACCCGGCGGCTGCGCACGAATTCCCACATTCGCTCGGCACTGCCTATCGCATCAGCTTCGGTCCAGATCTCGACGGACTGGCGCATGAAAAGCGCCTCCGCCAGTCGTCCCACGGCTTCGCTATCCTGAATGCCATAGCTTTCGGCGATCTCTAGGCCGCGATTGGTATGCAGATAGATCAGTCCGCCTGTGCGCACTTGGACATCGGAGATTTCGCGCCCGGCAAAGGTGGTGGCGAGATCACCGAGGATGTTGTTGGTGGGAGGGAGGGGGCACATGCTGGGGCTCAGTCTTGAGGGATATCTTCAATAACGACGAGCCAGTTCATGGGGTGAACCGGCGGCAGCTCAGCGGGACTTCGCAACGGCTTGAGATCAACGGAAATGCTGTCGGAATGCACCGCGTCATCACTGCCGGATTTCATGTCCAGTGGTTGCCAAGCGGTCGCACCGCTGGCAACGAGACTGCCGAGCTGTCCATGGTGCTCAATGGGGCGATTGAAACCGGTGGTGCCCACGCGCAGTTCGGCGGCGAAAATGGAAAGCGGCGGGTAGAACTCGGTGCCGTCCGCCAGACCTGAACCGGCGGGAACAGACACCGCAGGGATGGCGTTCAGGTCATCTCCCACATAGATTCGCAGGGGTGCGATGATACTAAGCCCCGCAGTATAGTTCGTGAGATCCTTCCCCTGACGAATGATGACGCACATGTCCTCCATGGCCGGTGGATCGCTGACGACGCGCACCTCGATCGGGTTCAGCGACGGGTCCACGCCAAAGTGGAGGCTATTGTTGGTTGCCACACTGGCCGCTCCCTGTGCCTGCAACCATGCATCCAGCAGTGACGGATGAAAAGTGAGACAGGAACGATTGTTGTTGGTCAATTCGGTCTGGAAAGGGACTTCCGTGCCTCCTGGTTCAAAGATGGTAGGCCAGTTGTTGCCGCGCTGCAGGACAACTTCGTTCGTGCCGCCGGCTGGATTTGCAAAACGTACGCGAATGGTGGTCGGCGTTTGATCTTCGTAGCTGACCATTGCCGTGGCCTCGACAGTGATGCGGCAGCGCTGACCTCCCGAGGTGTACTCCTCAAACGCATTGAGCGTGCGGCCTAGCGGGCTGCGATGGAGGTAGCCGGAACCCGTGGGAAGAGGCAAAAAGGTGAGCCGCCCGGAGTTGGCCGACAAAGCCACCGGCAGCACATCGGTGCCTTGTTCGGCTTGGAGGCGTTCGCGCTCCCCCAGCGCGTCAAAATCAGATCCCACGGAGACACCGCCCAGATCGAGATCCGCCGTCATATTGATTCCGCTGCGCCCCGCAAGCCGTGCCGCGCCATAAGATCCTGAGACGCTCATGCGTGCGGCATAAACGGAGCCTTCAATATTTACTGTGTCCACATTCCACGCCGTGCCGTCTTGGTGGGTGCCAATGGCCGCGAAAGTGGCAGCCTCGATCGGCATCTGGGAGGGGATCTCATACAGCGACAGCACATAATGCCGGGCCACGGTGCTGTTGCTGCTGCCGTAGTTCACGGTGAAGGCCCACCAGTTGCGTTTGGCCACAAAAGGCTCGCCAGGTGCGGCGTAGCCAAAGCGGATGTTGGGGTAGGGGATCAGGTTGTAAACCGGATGCACGGACACATCTGCCAGCAAACCTGGGGCTTGGGTGTTGTAGTGCTTCAATGGCGTGACGATCGGACGCAGCGCGTCGGCGGTTTGCATCGCGGCGTCTCCATCCAGCAACGGCGGCACTTTTCCGGCGAAGGCGGGCTGGGCAAAGATGTCAGCGTAAGCCGTGGTGCCGGGCGTCACCCGGCCAGGCTCTCCCGTCAGCGAAGTGATCCAGCTCTGCACCTCGGCGCTGCCATGATCCCCCACATCACCGCTGAGTTTGCCGCCCAGATTGAGACTTTGCAGAATGTTTGGGGAGAGGCGTTGTGACGAAGCGGAGAGCGTCACGGCCTCGGCAAAGATCGTGTTCCATGTATAGGCGTTTCCCTCGGCTTGATTGGCCTTCATGCATTCCATAGCCTTGCTCGGAAACGTGGCCACCAGTGCGCGCAGGAGGGCCTCTTCACGCTGACGGTAGTCCACGCGCAGTTGTGTCTTCGAGGCCTGGTCACGATTCATCAGCGTGTTCTTGAACAGCATGGTCAGGCTGACCGTGAACATGATGGCTAGTGCGGTGACGATCGGCAGCGAGACATAACCAGAATGGTGTGTGACCGCGCGATGTTTCATCGGGCACCTCCGCAGTAGGTGATCTCTTCGCCGTTCGGTCCGGTGAGGGTCACCGTGAGGATGCCTTCGCTGGCATTGAAGGTCGCGCCTTGGAGTCCCTGGCAGATCAGCCAGGAAGTTTCCGTGCCGTCGGGCTGCGGAGTGTAGAAGCGCAGCGAAGTGCCACGGGTGTCGGTCTCAGCGGCGATCAGGCGCTCCTGGGTGGTCTGGACAGCGGTTTTGAAAAACAACCGCACGGCACTGCCATTTTGAATCACTGGCGAACCGCCGCCGATGGCACTTTCATGACTGGGGTAGATGAAGAAGTGGTCCGCGTGTTGAAAGATACGGCCCAGAATATTTCCAATCTGCGGAGCCTCTTGCGTAAGAAAGATCTGACGCCGGGCCATTGCCATGAAACTGAGATGCTGCTGCACCATCACCACTAGGGCACCGCTGAGCATGACCATCAGCCCCATGGCGGTGGATATCTCAATCAGGGTGAAACCGTGGTGGTTCAGGTAAGTGCGAGGGAGTGCCTGTTTCATTGCAGACGCAGGGTGGACCGGCTCTTCACGTACTCTTGGCTGCCGATGCGATAACTCAGGATCGAATACACCCGCCAAACCGTCAGCGGAGCCTCCAGATTGGACGCGACCTCAGAGGTGCGAAAGCGCTTCAAGGTTCCTTGCACCACCTGACCGCCTGCGACGCGTCCCAGTGTGACGGTTTGTTCTGCTGCAGGATCAGTCTCCAGATTTGGCCAAGCGGACTGGACGCTGGTGAGATCGGCATAAGGGAGCCGGTTGGACAGAGCGCTTTCGCGTGAGAGATAGGCGTCTGTTAGAGTCTGCATGATGGTCCATTGATTGCCTGAAATGGCCAGCAGCGAGGCGCGCATGATCAGCAGCGCCAGTGCTGAAGTGAGCGCGAGAGTCACCGACACCTCGATCAGCAGACTTCCGTGCGGACGGAGGCGCTGGCGACATGGCAGGTTCATGGCGAAATCGGGCGGGAAATCTCCAGGGTGCTGATTTGACCGCGTGATGTGATCACGCGGTCCACCTCGAAGGTAATATGGTACAAACGTTCAGCCGCACGCCCAAAGAAAGGTGTGTGGGTGATGACCTCGAGCGTGTAAGTGCCATCCTCGGAGGCATAGTTGGAGAGGTCATCAATCGATACAGACAGACTCTGCGGCACATTGGTGGAACTCTCCATCTGGTCTGGATTGTAGTGCCTGCCGAAGCGCAGTTCGGTTCCTTTAACGAGCGTTCCGGTGGTTCCCAGCACCTGGTTGCCCTTGTAGATCTGCACATAATTGCGGGAGTCCGGGTAAAGATCGCTGAGCGTCACCACGAGGGAAGGAATGCGATCAATAAAGACCTGACGTGCCGTGATGACACTGACGCTCGCCGACGCCACCGGCCAGATCTCGATCTTCGGCTGCGCGATGATGGTGTCTGGCACCTGATGAGTGGCATAGCGAACAAAGGTGAAAGATTGCTCCCCATTCCCCGAAGACATGGTTGGGGAGGTCAGCTGATGATAGATCGGACCAAAAGTGTAAGTGCCGTTTTCCAGATTGGATTCTTCGATCAAATACTGTGGCTGGTTCAGCGACGAATAGGTCGCGGGATCGTAGTTCTTGCCATGGACGGCCAGATAGACCGAGCGTTCCGCCGGATTGCTGCTGCCATCAACAAGACCCTGCACCTGGACGTTCACCGAGAAGGGGCGGTCAGCACGTGTGCGTTTCACGAAGGTGGCGCTCGCAGCTTCACCCCGCACGTAGTCGTCTTCTGATTCGAGGCTGATGGTTGTCTCGGGGTTGTAGGTGCCGACGATCTTGGTGTCGAGCAGGTAGATGTTGCTGTCCCAGGCCGTGCCACGCGCGAAGAGCTCATAGCGCGCTCCTGCCTTACTCACCGACATGGGGGACGTGTATGCACCGCCGGTTCCCGTGATGGGGGTGTCATAGATTTGACCGGTTGCTAGGTCCGTTTGTCGTACCCAGGCTTCTGGGGATTGACCGAGCAACCCCGTGGCGAACAAACACAATAAAAGCGTTTTCGAAGTCATGGCGTTGTTCGGTTAGCACCCGAGCTTGCGGTCGCAGGTTCAAGGATGGTAATTGGCCCTTCTTTATAAGTCGCCACGACCAGGCGCGGATCGCGCGAAAGGCTTTTGAGCAGGGCGTTCGCCTCCTGAGCATTGCCGCGTGAAAGTGTCAGCGAGACCTCTTTGGCGGCCAGCCAAGCGGCATTGCGTTTCAAAAAGCTCGGCCAAAAAGTAAAGTCGCCCTGTGGTTTGGCGACGACGCGTGTTCTCAGTTCCACCGGAAGATGCAGGATGGCTCCGACGGGTACGAGTGTGAACGTTTCGCCATCCGCGAGAATGATCGAATTCTTCCAAAGGGAGCTTTCAATGGCCGGCGCCGGGCTCGTAAGCGGCCGGGCTTTGGAACTCAGCTGAGATCTAAGGTTGGGTGCGGTGGTCACCTGCTGCCGCAGGGCTTCTTCGCTCACGACATCCCGAGCCGGCTGGGCATGCGCCTGGCCTGTGGTCGCGATGATAGCGAGAAACAGCGCGCCGAAGCGCGTTGCGGGTTGGAATGAGCCTCCAGATTTCATGGGGGGTCTCGGTGTTATTCCCGGACAATTGTCACCGTTCCCTCGGCATTGGGACCCGCCTCAAGAACCCAAGCACCCGATGCGAAGGTCAACGATCCTGTCGGAATCGGCGGGGCCTTTTGATACTCGCCCAAGATGTTAAAGATCCCATTGGGCTTGTGCGCATTTCCATTGCCCTTCCATTCCAGATTGATGGTGATGGGCGTGGTTGTTGCTTTATAAACCGCCACGGGGGAAATGAGGAGAGTTTGAAGCGGAGAGGAATTGTACTCCTGGATGTCGCGGAACTCGATCTTGCCGACTCGTTCGGAGCTGCTGCTGCCTCCTGAGACGGTGGCCTGGAGGTGAAACTGTCCGCCATTTCCATTCGTTCCAGAGCAACCCGGAGCTCCCAGCGTGTCTCCCTTGGCCTGAATGCCGGAGAAGATGAACTTGTAGGAGTTCGGTAGGGTGTAGTTGATTTTGAACGGCACTTTGGTCGCAATGCGTGTGCCTGCGGGCACTCCGGGCGCGCTGAGCAGAATGTCCGCCTTGGCATCAGAACTTACCAGTATCGCGGTCAAAAGGCAGATGAGTAGAAGATGCATTTTCATAAAATAACGTTCCAGATTCCTGAATTTACACATTTTGAGGCTAATTGGGCAAGCATTGAATTCATAGCGGCGCAAATTCTATGGAGGGCACACCCTAGCAGGGCTGACGCACCCAAAATCCACCCTCGGTCTCAAAACTGTAGGCAGACGATTTCCCGCAGACTCAGAGAGGCCCACCGATGATGTCGGAAGAAAATCGGCGGGCCTCCAGGAATCTGCGGGAGAAACACGAGCGGCTGGATTCCCGGTCTGCTGGTTCATGGAACTTTTGCGCTTCATTTGCGCCTTTGGTATTGGGAACTGGTTTCACCCTCGGACACCCTCGATGCTTATTGAGCAGGCTTCCAAGATGTGGCAGGACAAGATATGACACCCAACCAACCGATTCCTGCCGATCCTTGCCAAACCCTCGAAAAATTAATCTGCGTGGAGCTGTCTCCATCGAAGGAGAACGGCGCAGATGCGCAAGTTATTGAAGGCGAAAGTGGGGCCTGGCAGCCTGTATCACTCTCTGCGGAGGTAGGAGGGTGGCACATCCAGCCTTGGCGTGTCTTCCGCTCCTCAGCGGAATATCCGCACGGGAATCTGGCAGGTGCGCACCATGGAGCGAGGATGTTTACCTTCCAAAGACGTACGTGAAGAGCCCGGAGATGCGGCTTGGGTGCAAGCGGCCACACGAACGCGGCCACTCCAATCGTGCTGGCCGCCCCACCCAGGTGGGCGGCTTGCCCGGGCTGCTTTCCCGCTCCAGAATGTTGGGTGAACGCAACTCCGACGGAAATCCTCGCCACCACGCTCTTTGCTCTCGCCGTCCTGCACACCTTTTCGGTGAAGCGCTTCGCGCACTGGGCGCACCAATATCCGAGTGGATCGATACAAGAGAACCTGCTGCACTTCCTGGCGGAGACGGAGGTGGTCTTTGGCCTGTGGGCGGCGACTTTGTTTGCGGG
>Ga0315908_10001541_pt1 | contig 17234 bp, 9 predicted proteins | sample LakEriMetagenome_12_FD_203520 | JGI IMG/M metagenome (GOLD analysis project Ga0315908, IMG submission 203520) | Freshwater fungal communities from buoy surface, Lake Erie, Ohio, United States - Buoy 4 MA124 | ecosystem: Environmental > Aquatic > Freshwater > Lake > Lake biofilm | place: USA... | reverse complement strand
AACTAGTTAGAAGTTTAAATTAATACTACTTAAGAAGAAAATAAAAATTTAATAAATGAGATAAATAGTCATAAATAATTTGTCATTAATATTAAAGATAATGTTAATTATGAAATAGAAAAGTAAATAAATGAAATATAAATTAAATATCAATAATAAATTGATGAAAACCAATAATAAAAAAGTTTATTAATCAAATAGAATAATAAAATTCAATACTTAAAATAAAAAATAAATAATATTTAATTTAATTAATAAGATAAAAATTAGCTTTTTTCAATATAAGAATATGAATAATAAATATAAAAATTGAAAGAATAAAAAATAGAATTGGAAGATATGTTAAAAGTTAAATTTGATGAAATAAGAATATAAATATAAAAAGAAAAAGAGAAAAGAATGTAATTAAAATAAAAGTATAATAAATTCAAATCAGATAATATTTTAGAAAGTTAATTTTATAAAAAAGAAATAGAAAGTTTGAAAAAAATAATAATTTTATAAAATAAAGATGAAAATTTTAGATATAGAAAGGAACAAGAATATGAAAAATCAGTAAAAAGGTAAATGAGTAAAAGTTAAGAGAAAATTATGAATAATAGTGAGAGTAGTGAAAGTATGTTTTAGGTAATAAAATATAAAAATAATATAAAAAGAGATTGTGGAAAATGGAAAAAAGACTAGAGGAGTTTGGCAGAATTAATAAGAATATTTGAAATTATAATAGTAAATCAGTGTTTTTTATTTATCATTAAATTCTAATAATATAAAAATTCCTTTTTTATTTTAATAACTATCATTTAGTGCAACGCAACTTTAAGTCAAACATATTAATGAAATTAAATATTGATTTTTTGAATAAATAATTTGTGTCAGATATATTGATAATAAGATAACGAATGAATATGTATAATAATATAATAATCAGATGATATTTTTGTGATTCGAGAGTTAATGAGTGATATTAATAACTGCAGGTTTAGACTTGGATTTAGACTATTAATAAAGATGTTTGTATTGCTTTATATAAATCATCTCATTGTGCTTTTAAGTAGCCTGCTTCCTAACTCTTTGGAAAATATCACTTTACTATTGTTACTACTTATGAAGAGAGAATTTACGATTTAAAGAATTCTAGTGCTTTAACTATTACTATTGTTGGTACTTTTTAAGCAGTAACTGCTCCTTTTACATTTCTTTAGAGTACTTCTATAATTTCCACTATTCATGTTTGGTGAGATCAAGAGTATATTTATGATTAGTACTATGGTCACTCTTATTATCAGTCTAGTTATCAGTCTAGTTATCAGTCTAGTTATCAGTCTTATTGCTTATATAACTTTTCACACTCTATCTCACACTCATATTCTATCTACAACAATAACTATTGTTCATCCCTAATTTCTTAATACTATTATTCAAACTCATAGACCTACTTGACAACTTACTCATCTCCAATAACCTCCTTCTCATTTCTGATTTACTCCTTTTACTCCTTTCTTCTTCTATCTCTTTCTCCAACATTTTCTATTCCATCTTTAATTATCTCTCTCTCATCTCCTCTTATTCCTTTTTCTCTTTTCTTAACACTTCCTCTGAAAATACGTGATATCTTTCTAATCTCTTAGTATTATTTGATCTATATTCTTCATAACTATCCAACTAACTATTATTTATTATATTATTCTTTATTTCTTCTTTATAATACTTTCTTTGACTTATACTACTATTCAAACTTTTTCTTTTTTTTTCTGAATTCTCTTTACTACTTTTTTAAATAAACTCTATATATTTATTTAGTTTATTCTTTCCATCTATCTTTTACAAATTTTTTTTATCACTTTATTTTTTTTACTTTCCATTATTATTAGATTTATTATTCTTATTATTATTTGTATATTTATTTTATTATGAATTATTTTATATTTTTTATGAATATTATTGTGATTATTATTTTTATTACTGTTTAAGTGATTTTTATTAATTATAATGTTATTGAGATTATTATTTTAATTAATGGGGTTATTAATGAGATTATTTAGATTATGATAAAAGTTGAATTTGGTTGGGGTTTAATTTTTCTTCATACTTGCCATAAGATTGAGTGAAGCTTAGATCATTGAGAATCAAAGGTTAAGTTTATTCTTATTTTTCTTACTGATTCTTGAGCATGATTTAATTATATTAATCTTGCAATTAAGAAATCTATTAATTTTTCATCTACAACTCTTAATTCATTGTTTCATTAATACTTCTTAATTTCTAATTTTCTTATAACTATTCATCTCCTCGTTATTATTATTAATCCATTATTCTACTTTGATATTATTACAATTATTTGTTCTGCTTTTCTAATCTACTATTCTGAATTTCTAATTATTAACCATAATATTCTTTTAACGAATCTATCTCTATTTATTTATTTTTCATTTCCTCTTTTTACATTTTTAACTCTTTTTAAAGATTGTCTATTATTATTTACTATTTTTATAATTTCACATTCAAATCATATTTTTCATCTTCAATTTATTTTATCTCAATCTCTTTAAAAATATTTCCATTACTATTGCTTTCTCTAAAAGATAAATTATGTAGCTAAGTTGATGTTTCAACGAATTTCAAATTATTTCTAGTGTTTCCGAATTTTCCAGTGTTTTATTAATTTAATTATTATTATTGTTATTACTATTACTATTATTACTATAATTATTGTTACTATAATTATTATTGTGGCTTTTATTCAAAAAAACTTGCTTTGTTTTGGTTAAACATAGGTGACTTTTATGATTACTTTTGAGAATTAATTTTTGGCCTACTTTTTAATTATTCCTTTTGACTTTTATTCATATTAAATAGTTATGATATATTTAATATTCGTTATTTTATTAATTATAAATAGAATGAATATATAAAATTTGATCACCTTTTATCTTGTTTTTTGGAGATTGATTAGTTTTTGAGTGTGGTTTTTAATTAATTTTTTATGATGGTTTGCTGATAATAACTCTTGATTTTTTTTCTTAAAATATTTTGATAATCATTTTCTATTTTTTCTAAATTTTCTAAGTAGAATAATAATAATTTTAATAAATACACCTTGCTGGAAATCATAAATTCTGGGATCGCTTTCATGATTTTTCATATTTTTGATTGTAAAATTGGGAGGATCGACAAATTACTAAGTTATCTTAAATATTTATTTTTTATTATTACCATATTAATGTTTTAGATTGATTCGAATAACTTTTTATCTTTTTTTATTATTAATTTACTTAATCTCTCAAGAGCTATTCCACATTAAAATAATTGATTCGAAACACTTCTCTAAGACATTTATTTCTAAATATCTTTATTGTATTAAGGATTCAGCTGAAAACAAATTCAATTTACAAATAAACAACAATTATATATAATCTTTTCTATTTAAATATTCTTTTTGTTTAAATCGAAGCATTTTTAATCTATCTCTATTAATTAATAGTCTTTCTCTATTATTTTTTCATATTTATCCATTTATATTGTACATACTCTTTCATTTAATTCCTATTTTATTTAATCTATTTCTTCCTTTTCATGTAAAATTTATTCATCTATTTATTTACTTAAAATATCCATTTATTATTTATTAATATTTAAATTATTCTGATAAAACTATAGTTCTTCTATTTACTATATTTTTGTCACTTATTTCAAATCAAGAAATTTTAATTTTTGCATATTTAATTATTCTTATTTTAATAAATATTCTTGTAAAATTTACTTACTATTTATAGTTTTTTATTATTCTTTCTCTTATATTTCTTTTTATTACAATTCATTTTATTTTTAAAAATCTTTATCTTTAATTTTATTTTATTATGTTAAAATTTCTTTAAAGCCATTAGAATCTTCAAATTTATTGATTTCATCAAATAATAAATTATAAAAAATATCATTAAGTTATTTATTATCGGTTATTTATTTTTTTTAACTAATATCTTGATTAAAAATAATAATACTATCATAGAGTTTATTAATTTCTTGATCATTTTCCTTTAATTTGATATTTAGATTATTTATATTTTGTTACTCATTATTTATCTATTTTTTATAAAAGAGTATCATGTTTTTGATGAATTGAATTTTATTTTTTATTTGATGAAATTCATAACTTTTAATATCGATTTCCAACTTTGCTTTTTCTTCATCATTTTATAAATTTTTTAATAATTATTATTTTTCTTCAATAAGTTAATCGTTGTATTTTTATAATGTAAATTTTTGTGAAACTAATTCTTTATATTTTTCTCTTTGTTTAGATTTTATTTCATTGTACTTAGCTTTTAATAAATCTATTGTTTTTTGAAATTAAATTAAATCTTACTAACAAAACTAGCTATTTAATAAATTATATAGTTCTTTATTTATTTAATCTTAATTTTTATTAAAAACTTAAATATATTTCTCTTTAATTTAAGATTTTAATTCAGTAATAAATTATTTATGCTTATTATCTTTTATTCTTGTTGTTTTTATTTTTTAAAGAATATTTGAAATATTATCAAGTTTTCTTTTATTATTATCAAATTAAGTTGAAGACTAGTTTCTTTAAATTTTTTATTTATTTTAAATATCATTTAATTAACTAATAATTATATTTGAATTATATTAAACTTCAATATTATTTTATTAGGTTTGAATCATAAATTTGCTTTTCATTTTTTCAATACTTTATATTATTTTTTCATGTCATTATATAATTCTGCTATTTTTTTTTTCTTGATTAATTTTTTAAAAGGTTTTTTAACTTTAAATATTTTAATATTTATTTATTTAGTTTTACTATTAATAAATTATTATTTAATTTTTTTTTTCAAAATTATTATTTTGTATATCTGATTATTTAGTATCAATTATTTTTTTTTATTTAAAGTTATTTGATATTTAACTTTAAACACCTCTATATGTAGATATGAGTGAATCTTTATTATGATTTTAAATTGTTATTAAATTAATTTTTTAAGAATTGTGTAACATAAACAATAAATAAATAATAAAGCCAAAAGTTATAAAATGTAAAATATAAATGTAAAATATAAAAATATAATATAAATTTAAATATGAATATAAATATAATTTGAATCTAAATTTATTATTATATGACGATGAGAAATAATGATAATTTAATACTGTTTTTATCAAAACTCAGCATTTCCTACAACTCTAGGAAAAGGTATAACATCCCTGATATTTTCAACTCCAGTAATCAACATGACTAACCTTTCAAATCCAAGTCCGAAGCCAGAATGAGGTACAGTTCCAAATCTCCTAAGATCCAAATACCACCAATAATCTTAAGGATCTAGATTAACTTCCTTCATCTTTTACTCCAACTTTTATAAATCATCTTCCCTCTGACTTCCGCCAATTAACTCTCCAATTTTAGGTACTAAAACATCCACACAAGCCACTGTTTATCTCTCTTAATCCTCCTCACAGTTATCCTTCATGTAGAAACTCTTGATCTTTTTAGGGTAGTTAAATACATGCACTGGTCCTTAAGCTAATTCTGTTATATATTTCTCATGTTCAGAAGACAGGTCTACTCCCCATTTTATTGGGTTTTCGAATTTTACTTTCCCTGATGCTATATCTTTTTCTAGCAAATTTATACAATCTGAGTAACTCCATCTTTTATATTCAGAATCTATTTATCAAATTATTATATTATATTTATTTTAATATTATTATACAATTATTACTATATATAATAAAAATAAATGATGATATTACTTAATAGATTTTACAAATATTCTAATTATCCCTTTTTAATTCTTTCATCGAAGAACTGAATATCTTATAGATTATTAGTAAGAGCATAATTAATGCAGAACTAAATATAATCTTCAGCTAGTTGCATGCAATCTTAGATGTCTCCAAAAGCTATTTCGGGTTCAATCATCCAAAATTCAGCAAGATGCTTTTAAGTATGACTTACTTCAGCTCTGAAAGTGGGACCGAAAGTGTAAACATTGCTAAGAGCGCAACAATAATTCTCCACTGCAAGTTAACCACTCACTGTAAGAAAAGTTGGCTTTTTAAAGAATTCCTTTTCAAAATTCACTTATGTTTTTTCTTTGTTCATTGGAATATCCTTTACATCCTTTTCAAGTATTGTTGTCACTCTAAACATGTTCCCTGCTCCTTCACAATCACTTGCAGTGATGATCGGAGTGTGTACATTTAAGAAACCTCGAGATTAGAAGAAAATATGAGTTGCCATTATACAACTGTTTCTCACCTATTCTCATATATTATTATTATTATTATTATATATTCTTTAATATCATCTTATTTTTTATTATATTATTCATAAATATTATCATAATATTATAAATTATATTACCCTTGCAACTGCACCGATGAGATTTGTCCTTGGCCTAAGATGTGCAACATCTCTAAGAGTTTCTGGCTTATGAAACTTTGCAGCTAAAGGATACTTTTTGTTATCAGCTGCTCCAAGAATCTTTACATAGTGTTTATCCTTATCATTGACTAACATTTCAATAGTCTGTCCTTTGCCAGGACTCTTCACAAATTATCCTCTAATTCTAAAACTAAAACTGGTGTTACTTTTCAAAACATCCTAGAAATTTTCAATAGTATCCTAGATCACAATCTATAATCCTTTTAATTAACTTCCATCATTTAAATCTATGAATACTAAAGTGTTATTTTATTATCCTCTCACTGTCCTTGCCCATCCTGCTACAATTCCTTCAGTTCCAATTAATTACTCATAATTTTAATAGATATACTCCACTCTTAATATTTCTCCTATCAAATATTAAGGCATCGGTCTTTTTAGTAATTCTAATGGAACTTATCTGTAATATTCCTTTTATTCTCGATTTATATTTATTTATTCTACTTTATCACTTATTTATTATACTATCTCATCTTCCTTTTTTTACTGATCCATCTTTATTTGTATAAATCTTTTTTTAAAGATATTATAATCTATTCTATTTATTTTTTTTATTATCATTATTATATAATACACATAAAATATTTAATAACATCTTATCTTATATATTTATTTTCAGTTAGTTAAATTTATTTTTAGATTTAATCTGTTTGTCTTATTTAGTATTATTTAAAAATGAAATCGTGAAATTAAATATTTAAAAACCTAAAATTATAATATAAAACAAACTGTATTTTATTTTAAACTTATAAATTATTCACTATAGTAAAATATTATTTAAACATAGGATTAATCATATTTATTTAATCTTTAAATGAATTAAAAATAATATAATATTTTAAAAAGTTATATCTTGAATTAAAATAATTGAAAAATAAATTTAAAAATATTATAAAATATGAAAATATATAAATTAGTTTATCTTTTAAAAGATAAATAGAATAAATTAATATTATGTTGATAAAAATGAAATTAGAAAAAAATAAATAAGATTAATAAAGTGATAATAGTAAAATAATAATATAAATATAACTAATATTATATGAGTAATATATATATAAAATAAAAAGATGGATTTAAACATGAATAGTTTGGATGGAAATATGGGAAAGAAAAGAGAAATGCGATAAAAGAATACAGGTGAATTTAAAAACGGTGTGATATTGGACTTGAGTTTGTCAATGGGAAACAACTAGAAAGAAATATGGAAGGATGTACAAATAATTGGAGAAGACAAGATATGGTATGTTGCTGGAAAACACTTAGTAATTTTAGATATAACAAGGAAGAAATAGAATTTTTTAGTGAAGGAGTGGGATGACGAGGAAGTGAGCGCGATGAATTTTAATTACAATAAGAGCAAACTATAGACAACAGTGGCGGTGGGATTGGTAGGAAGTTAGATTAACCTGCCGGTGGTGAAGATATATATGGCTCATCGTAAAGGAGTGCAGCAATAATTAGTTCATGAACATCTTGATTATAGTGCTCTTATCACCCAAATCATATTTATAAATAAGAATAAGGTCCTCATCACTCTTGCCTTTAATCAAAATAATCTTCAATACGTCCTCTCTTCCTATGACCTTAACACTAATAATCTTATTACTCATACTATTCTCTAATTCACTCCTACTAAAATACTCCCCTCTCCTTATTGTCCTATTGATCTTACTATTTCTAATACCACAAATTAACTTTATAAATTTTAACTTGATCTTAATTTTGATAAGTTTTAACATGAGATTGTTATCAATAATACAAATAATTCTATAACTAATCTCTCTATTATTGATCATGAATGGTTATTAAAATGGGGAGTTTTAGTTATGGCTTTCTCTAATTGAATTGCTTTTTACAGAAACTTTTAATAGTTTAATTAAATTTTTCCTATTGAAGATTTAAGCAAGGTATTTTTTTTTATTTAATCTTTTTTATTAATATCATTTTTATTATTATTTTTTATTATAATTATTATTTTCATCATAAAAATTATAAAAAAAAATTTATAATTATTATAAGGATAATTTTATTATTTTTATCATTATTATTAAAATAATTAAAATAACGATTATGATTGTAGATAGAGTTAATAAATGAAAATAATGTGAGTATAAGTGCATTAGGACATACAAACAAAGGTATTTTTGTAGGGTATTAAAACTGTGGTTTAATGAGTATTTATGACTTAGATAAATATGACTAGGTGATAAAGAAAGGGCATTATAGGATAAACGAAAAGGAATATTATAATGTTTACAGGATAAATCAATTCCACACTAGTGATGATAATATGTTGGTGGCTCTTTCTGTATTATATTAAGCTAAGAACAGTCAATTAATTTAGCAACAGCAGCAATAATAATAATCCTAAATTTTATAACAGTCTCAATCTTCACAGTTTTTTTCTTAGAAATCCAAGATTATTGACTATTAATCGCAGAGTCAGTAGTAGTAGCAATAATAATAACAACAATAATAACAATTATAATAACAAATATATCAGAAGTTAGAACTATTTTATTTTAACATAGCAATGCATGATGCTATAAAAGTGCCAATAAACAATATATTTGAAACAGTATTGGACTTAGGTAGCCACAAGGGAAACATATTAGATTTATGTGTGGGAGTAAACAAAAACATAATAGGTTCATTAGGGGAGGACAAAGTGGTGAATTTCTGGAGTTTCAATGGAACAGAAATTCAAGGACTATTAAGTTACTAGTTTTTGGATAGTGCTTTATGCATGGCTCTTCATCCATTAAGCATCTAATGTGTTTTTGGATTTAGAGAAGGAGTGAAATTTTTTTAGATTCTGGATGATAACATAAAGCAAGTATTTAGTGATAACATTAAGTAAGTACAAGCTGTGACTTATAGTGAAGGAGGTCACTTAATAGCTGTTGGGAATTAGAATCATATCTTGTTATATGACTCTACTAGTTATTAAGTTCTTCATTAACTCTAGGGTCATGCTACTAATATCAAATTATTGAAGTTCATGAAGAAAGATAGAATATTATTTAGTTCTTGTATTGCTGGAGTCATGAATTGTTGGAATCAGAAGTATCTCACTTGGAATAGATTTAATGAGTCTGCTTATAAGTAGAAAATTATTCATATCACTTATGATTATTAAAATAATCTTATCGTTACTCTCAGTGACGATTCAAAAATGAGGATATTTTCTAATAACTCTATGCTTTATGAGTATGACAGTTCAGAAAACACTTTCACTTCTTTATATCTTTCTTATAGGTTAGAAATCATAATTATTATAAATATAATATCATTATTATAAAGATTATTATATATTTTTATATAAATAGGTACTAAGTTTTATTCATCGGAACAAATAATGGTTCAGTATTAGAAATACTATGGCCTTTACGTGATTTCAATCATTAATATTTGGAATCAATAGATTTTCCGATTCATTAAGGAGCTATTACAGCTATAAATATTACAAGTGATAATTAGTATTTAATAACAGGCAGTTCTGATGGATCAATATTTATTTGCACAATTAAAGAATATGTAAATGGGGTTGATGTTGCTAATTAAAATTAATTGGAAAACAACAGGTTTTATTTATTATTTAATTTATATATAGATATAGTGAAAACTCAAACAAAGGAGGAAAAGTTTATTTGATGAATAATTATTCATTAATAAGTAAATAAAGTAATGATCTTAAGAAAGAATTGGTTAAGGAATTAGAGTATAAAATTTTGAATTTAAAAAGTGATATAGAGGACGAAAAAGACAAATATATAGATATGTATAATAGCAAGATAAAAAGTTTAGAATAGTAAAACAATTAAGAAGGGAATAATTTAAAATAGTATATTGATAGTCAAATGAATTAAGAATAATAAAAACATTAAGATTTAGGAGACTAGATTGAAAAGGAATCCAAATAATATTTAATGGATGTATAAAATATGGAGTAGGAAAACAATGATAAATTACTAAAATGCTATAAAAGAAATGATGAGTTAAAACAAGAAATAAAAGAATTAGAAGAAAAGTATAATTAGGAAATAAATGATGTAATGAATGGATATGAATAGACTTAAAAATAGGTAGAAAATGATTATGAGAGTAAATACAATGAACTGTATAATAAGTTTAATAGTGCTCTAGGAAGTATGAAGGAGGATTAGAAAACATTTAAGGAAGTGATGATTTAAAGTGATAAGGAGAGTGATTTGTTTCTTGATTAGATTAAGATGGAGTTAATTAAGGAAGTAAATGAAGAGGATATTAGGAGTGAAAATTTAAGGAAGTTGAATAGTAAACATATGAAAGAGAATGAGTTATTTAAAGAAAGAGCAGTTGGATTGAGGTAGGTTATTAAGGATACTCAGGTTTAAATTCAGCTCATGTAGTCCCTATAAGAGAATTATAAAAAGAACAATGAGACTATGATTACTTAACTCACACAAAAGGAAACCATAATCAACACTAAAGAGCAGCTCATAAAAGACTATCGATCCAAAAACATTCATCTCTAAAACTTCAGAAGTGTTTATGACTATTGAGTTAACAATCTCAAAGAGGAAAAGGTATCTTTATGCAAAAATATATAACGTTATTATCATTTTCATATATATTGATTATCATTATTTTATCATTTTCATCTTCATTATTTAATATTCTAGGGTCCATTATTAGAGCATTTATAAAATATGGATAAGCATGTCAAAACAATGTACAAAGAATTAATAGACGAAGCTGCAAGCTAAAGAAAGCTGTATGAAAAGAATATTGAGTTAAACCATAAAATGGACTAGCTTAAAGAATAAGTAAAAAATAAATCAGCTATTTTAAATGAAATTAAGAGGAAAATAGATGTTTTTGATTATTAAATTAGAATGACTATTAGAGATTAAGATTATTTAACTTGGAGTTCTACTTTGGAAAAAATATATAAAGAATTTTTTGAAGATAGTTCTTTTATGAAAGACTAGAAATAACAATAGACAAAAGTGAGTGCAGATTAAAATAAGGATAAATTGTTGGAATCTTTAGAGAAAACAAATTAACAGGCGATATAAATTGAGTTAATAAAGTAAAGAGATCTATTAAGCAAAAGGCTAATTTCTCTAACATAACTTAACAAAAAGATAGAAGACGACAGAGATGACATCTTTGTGAAAATTCAAAACGAAAACACGAATCTGATAAAAGAATGCAACAATCTGCGTAAAGACAGATATCAGTTAAAAAAGGACCATAGTTTTTATGAGAAGAGCTTAAAACAGATCAAGAAGCAGATTGAGAGTCTGAACCGAGGCGAGGAGTTGGAAGAGGATGATGATTAAGAGGAACAGGAAGAATAGACCGAACTTATTGATATGTATCATAATAGGCACATTCTCAATACCAAAAAAACCAAAGTATCTCAGGATTTACCTTTTGTCTAATATAAAAAAGCCTCCAAAGATACTTTTAAAACTCATGCACTTAATCCAAAGTTGAACGATGAGTTGCTTAATTCTAATAGGCTCCTAGCAGATCTTATTGGAGAAATCAATAAAAGTGATTAGATTGATGGAGGAACTATTTCTATCGAGAATCTCAAGCATAAGGTCAATAAGTTTCTTTATAATGACAATCTCTCTCTACCTATCATAGAACAGCCTTAAAGTATTCTTTTATTTTATTATTTTTTCAGAATCCTTATCAAAAAATACTCACTCATTAGCATAAATTAAAAAATCGTGATATATTCATATTATTATTATTATCACTATTAAAATATATAATTTATTAATTATTTATTTCAAAAATTATTTTTGTTTATAATTATATTTATTATTTCTTAATTTATTAAAATGAAAAATAAACAATAAAATTTAATTGATTAATTTTAGTAAAAATATGATTTTAAATTAAGTAGTTTTTTAAAAAGTAGTGGAAAAATAGAAGAAAAAAATTGTGAATAAAAACAATAATAAGAATCATGTTTAGAAGAATAAGAAAATAGAAATAAAGTTTAAATAGATTAAATTATTAATATAACTCAAAGTTAAGATATTTAAGAAAATGAATTATAATAAACATAAACTTCTTTATTTGAAAGTAATAAAGAAAATATATAAAATAAATAAGATTGTGAACAATAAATATATTAATTTAATGAAAATTAAAATTTTTAGAAATAAGAATTTTAAAATGACTAGTTATAATAAATAAATAAAAAAAAAGAAATTTAAAATTTAAGCAGTGCATAATCATTAAATGAATAATATTAATAATATTTATAAAGGCAAAAATAAATGTATATAAATACTTTAAAATAAAATAATGAAAAAGAAAACGAAAAAAAAAATAATTATTAAAATATAATTTATACATAGTGTAAAATATTTTATATAATTAAAAGATAATTAATTTTCTAAAGAATAAAGATGTGAGTAATATTAAAAAAAGAAAAAATAAATAATAAATAATATATCTTTTAGTAAATTAATGATAGTTTTGTTTACTTTATTTAATGTAGTCGTATGGTCAATTTTTATATACTCATTTTTTAATTAATGAAATAAATATAATTTTATAATTATACTTTAAAAAAAATTCGTCAAAAATAGTTTTGTATTTCTATTTAACTATCATTTAATTCATCTTTTTAATCCCAGCCATCAACTATCTAACTTAAAATTAATTTTTTATTTTCCTTTATTTCTTAACTTTATTATTTTTTAAGTTCTTGCATTTATATATTTTGCATTTCCATTTCGTTAATCACTTATTTTTCTTAGTTCTTAATATAATATTATAAAAATATTATATTACTTTTTTTTAGCTATCAGTCTTTTTAATTTAAATATTTTGAGAAGTTAAATTCATATTTTATAAATTTTATCCGAAAACTTTATATCTACTTTCTTATAAAAAATTTTACTATTTATTTTTCAATATATATTGCTTTTAAATCAATTTTATTTACTCTACTTTATATTGTTCTAAAGTTTATTTAATCTTAGGCGATTATTGACTGTTAAATTTATTGAAATTCTACAAATTATCTTTTCTTTAGCTATTTTTTTCTGATAATTAGCTTTAAAGTTAAATTTATTTTATGATATTTTCATTTTCTACTAAATAAAAGTAATTTTTTGATTTATTATTTAATGAAATGTTTTTTAAATTAAATGTATTTTATTTATATTTTGATTTATTTTCAAAATATTTTTAAAAAATTAAATATTTTTTATCAGATTAAATTTAATCAAAAACATTTTTTTCATAAGATTAATTATTTTACTTTATTAATTATTATTATTATTATGATTAATAATATCTTTTCTATTATTTAAAAATTTTTATATTGGATTCTTTTTCTAATAATTTTTCCTAATTTTTTTTATGTTCATATTTAAATTCTTCATTTTCTTTAATTTCATTATCAAAAGACTAATCTTCTAAATAATTATTTTTATTAGCTTAATCTTCAAATTAAGTGTTTCTGAATTTGGAGAGTGTTGATTAAAGAGTTAAATTAAAATTAGCTCTTTTCATAATATTCTTTTTAATTTATTTGGATGATTCATAATTTAAAAATGGTAATTAATTTTAATTTTTCTACTAATAAATTATATTAGGATATTTAGAATTTTTTATTAAGTTTTTTGAAGTTATTTAATTTATTTTTTTAGATTTACTAACAATAATATCTTAACTAAAATTCATATTATATTTTTCTTCTTTTTCGTTTGTATTCTACTTTTATTGTTTTAATTTTTGAAATTGTTATGGTTATTATTCTTTTAATGTTTTTGAAAAAATTTACTATTGTTTAGTTTTTTAAAGTTACTTTTATATCCTAAGTGCGTTGTCTTTTTCATTTAAACTTAGATACAATTAGTTTTTATTATTATCTAAATGTTTTTAGTCATTAATCTAGATAATATCTAAATCCAATAAATTTGAAAGCTACTTTTTAGTATTTTGAAAAGGTTAAATTTAATCAATTTGCTATTTAAACATTAATAATATAATTTTATTTGATATAATATTATGATAATCAAACTTAATAAAAAATAAATTTCTTATTAAATGTTTTATTTAGCCATTTATAAGCGTATTTTATCTTAATTTACTGACTATGGAAATTTTATAATTGCTATTTTAGAACGCCACTGAAATATGTTTATTCTTTAGAAACAATAATTTTTTTTTATACTGATTCTTTATTCAATAATTCTATTTACATTTTATCTTTATAAATTTATTACTAATATTATTAATTTTAAGATTGCAATTCTTTAATCATCAGCTCTTTGTCTTCCAATTTATCTTTTAATCATTGTATTTCTTATTTAAAATACTCATTATCTAATTGAATTTATTTTAATTTATTTTCACTTTTTTAAACCATCTGATAAATATATATGAGTATATAATTACATTTAAAATAAACTTGTCCTTTACATGAATATTTGAATAATTTCAATCTTCTGATATGATATTAAGTTTCTACTTTTTTAACAATTACTTTTTCTTTTATTAGATTTTGGCTTTGGTGGTGATAAAATTATAAAGGATTTCAGTAGTTTTACTGATTTAAGATGTGTTTATGCTTTAAATTGATTTGTAATTTTAATTTGATTATTTGTTATTTTATTCTTATAAGATTTTATTCCGCTGATCAATTTAATACTATAAATAGACAGGATGAGAATGTAAGTCAGGATAAGAAGTGTATCTGATCTGAATGATTCCTTATTTTTAATTGAGTTCTTTTAATAGGTTATTACTGACTTAAGTGTTGAAGTCCAACTCGAATAATTATTAAGTAGCATATTTTGTTTCGATAATATGATGATGAATATAGAAATGAACTAAAAACTGATAGAATTTGTAGACAGTTTTGACAGATTACAGCAAAATATCACTAATATTTTAATGATTAATTATAAAACAGAGTCCAGTAGATTAAGCAACAAGATTATAACTTTGAGAAGTATTAAAGATTAATTAAGGGATCCCAATAATATCTTATTTTATTTTATTCTGCTATGAATCTAAATGTACTTACAAGAGAGTGCCTTTTAAATTAATGATAAGAGTATTATTAAGACAAAATGAATGATCAAGAATGGTTTAATTAGGGTTATAGTCGAAAAGAATGCCATTATTGAAGAGAGTTTTGTAATCCTTAACTTCAAAGAGTAAAGCAAGATGAGCGAAAGGTTAATACTAGTCCATTAGTTATCTAATTAATGCCAATTTTTTGCCTTTGCTCAAAGCCTAGGAACGCACAATGATTCTAGAGTCGATTAAATCCTGCTGATTATATTAAGAGTGCTGGATGTTGATGCACTTCATGCATATCAGTTGAGTCACTTACAAATATAATTAAGGCTTTTCCTTTTCCATTCGAGAGAATTCTTATATCATCAAAATATACCCATCTTCTAAACCCATTATATCTAACTCACTCCTGTAATTCTCCTCTAAATCAAGAAATTAAACCCAGCCCATTATCCTCCCACTATCCATTCACCCTATTATCATAGAGTTTCTTTAAATCACCAACTCTCCACTTAGTACTATCAAAATCATATTTAATTTCTCATTTCTTTTTATTATTATATCGTTTTTTTTAAAACTCACTATTGCACAGTAATGACATAATTCTTTTAAAGATTACATATCAAAAACATTATAAAAATTATCGTGATTCCTCATTACATTCAATAAATTAATGGTTTAAGAATCTTATATTTCACTATTTAACAAACTCATTAGAGTTAATTTAAATTTAATTAATATATAATATTCATATAGAGTAAGAATCGAATAAGGACTAATATGAGGGTTCTAAACTAAGAATTTGAGAAAAAATTTCTTCAAGATATGCATTATGCACTTTATGTAATCGATATGATTTAAGCAATTTTGCAAAATATTCAAAGTTTTCTCCAGATTATCCTTTTGAATATGCGATCACTGATGCAGTTTCACTTAAGCTTTCATTAAAAATATAGAAAGGATTCAAAGAAGTCGCAATGAAGATTAGGGCAGGTCTACAAATAATAATGATAAAATGTTAATAAAGTTGATTATGATGATAATGATGATAATAATAATGATAATAATTAAAATAATTTTAATGATAATGATGAATTATGCCTTTTAACATTGTCTATGCATGTAATGATAACATTCCTACACTCATATCCACTTTACTCTCTGACTGCGAGTTTATCTAAAACTTAATATTTATCTCTGTGTCTTAATTAATAGAGCATTCCAAAGGTAGTAGCTCCTTAATTTTCCTCCAAAGTACATACTCTTCCTGGATTTTACATAGTTCCTCTATGATCTGGACTACCCTGATTGAACCTAACCTCATAATCTTATAAATACCCATTTATACTCATTTCAAATTCGAAATCTATCTTCCAAATTAGAGATCCATAACCAAAAATACATGTCTACGAATTCTCATCCTAACTTTTAAACACTTTCTTCATATTCTCTATCGACCTATTAAATATCTCTTTATTCTTATTCTCTATTTCCATTTTTATTCTTAATAAAATATCACTAAATTATCGGTAAATAAAAATACACCTCTAATTAAATTATATTCATATCTATGATTATAATATTTGTTATAAGATTAATTATAATTATAACTAAAATTAAAATTAAAATAATAATTATAATAAGAATGACAATAAATATCATTGATTTTAATCATTTTCAATTTCTTATAAAGCTAGATTTTCAGCTTCTTCTTTGAGTA
>Ga0315908_10001540_pt1 | contig 17244 bp, 9 predicted proteins | sample LakEriMetagenome_12_FD_203520 | JGI IMG/M metagenome (GOLD analysis project Ga0315908, IMG submission 203520) | Freshwater fungal communities from buoy surface, Lake Erie, Ohio, United States - Buoy 4 MA124 | ecosystem: Environmental > Aquatic > Freshwater > Lake > Lake biofilm | place: USA... | reverse complement strand
TACAACTTGGAAAAATTGTTTGGACCTGGTCCTACCGGCGTAGCCGCCGATTTGATGTCCCATTTTTTTCCTGCAAAGTGAACAATATCTCCTTGACGTCCGAGCACATCTTCCGGATTGCTTTGCTTACAAGAAGCAAAAAAAACCGTCAACGATAGAGACAAAAATACAAGGGCAATAGACGAGCGAGAAATAGGAAAACAAATGCGGTGTGACTTCATTTTACTTGTTTATTTCAAATTTTGCAGAAATATTCCCTGCACTTACCACAAACTCACCTGGCTCTACAACCCAATTTCCATCAGGCATACAGAAAGAAAGTTGTTCCTTTGTTAACTGAAAAACCACTTCCTTTTCTTCACCCGGACTCAACGGAATTCGCTTAAAATCGGCTACTCGTTTCACAGAGGGAGTCACCGTTGCTACTAAATCTGAGATGTACAAAATCGCGACTTCTTCAGTAGGTTTCGTTCCGGTGTTTTTCACTTTAAATGAAACCACTCGTTCAGCAGACACTTTCATATCACAATAACTCACGGTTGCATATGATAGTCCATGCCCGAAAGACCATTGCGGATTGTAGCCGTTTTTTCCAAACTGCGTATCGAACTGCTCAGTATACTTGTGATCATAGGTCAATAAATCTTGATTGTGCCGTGGATAAGTAAACGGCAAACGCCCCGAAGGATTTACTTTACCCGAAAGAATATTCACCAAGGCTTCTCCCCCTTGATCACCTGGTAAATAAGCCATCACCACCGCATCTGCCAATGGTACTAGCTCACGAACAATGCGTGGGCGATTTTCTACCAATACTAAAATGATTTTCTTTCCAAGTGCACTTAGTGCTTTGAAATATTCTTGTTGAACGGCTGGTAAATCGAGCTCACTGATATTCCCTGGAATTTCAGTACTCGGCAATTCACCTGCGCAAAAAACAATGTAATCACTTTCTGATGCCGCCATCAACGCATTTTTGTCTATGCTTCCACCTTCTAATTCACATCCTTTTTCATACCGCACGGTCCAACCTTTTTTTGCTTCCATTGCTTCCCGAATGGTCATTCGGCTTTGATCGTCCCATTTTTCATCCACACCTTGCCAAGTTCGTGTCCATGCGCCATTCAGCAAAGTCATTGAATGAGCTGCAGGACCAGTTACAAATATTTTCGCCACTCCGGGTAAGGGAAGTGCATTGTTTTTATTCTCCAACAAGGTGATTGACTGTTCGGCTATTTTGGTAGCCACACTTCTGCTGCTTTCTGATCCAAAATTGGGATAATCCGCCAGGCTCGGCACTTTGATCGCCTTCAACATTCCCATTTGTTCTTTCGTATTCAAAATGCGCAGAACAGATGTATTAATACGCTCTTCAGAAATGCGACCTTCTTTCACCAGCTCTATGAGAAGTTCCGTAAAGCGATAGTCATTTGGTACCATACACATATCAATACCTGCATTAACAGCGATAAACACCGCCTCTTTCAGATCTTTTGCTACGTGGTGATTCAATTCTAACTTCATCACATCTTCCCAATCCGTAACGGCAATACCTTGAAATCCCAATTCGGTACGCAACAAATCGGTCAAAATTTCTTTGCTCGCATGCACCGGAATTCCGTTGATTTCACCGCTGTTGATCATCACCGTTTTTGCACCTTCGCGAATCGCTCGTTTAAAGGGAGGTAGATAAATTTCACGAAGGGTGTTGTTCGGAATAAACGCTGGTGTTCTGTCCTTACCTGTGCGTGCAGCACTATATCCCAAGAAGTGTTTTAAGCAAGCCGCCACATGATAATCATCCATCGTGCTGCTGCCTTGATAGCCGAGAATGGTAGCCGAGCCAAACTCACTTACTACTCTAACATCTTCACCATAGGTTTCAAAACAGCGCGACCATGTAGGATTTCTCATTACATCAAGCACAGGAGAAAAATTCCACGGAATACCGGCAGCCCGCGTTTCATAAGCAGTAATTTCCGCAGCTTGCCGAGCCATGCTTGGGTTAAACGTCGCTGCTTGAGCCAGTGGCTGTGGGAACAAAATAGAACCCATCACATAGTTGGCACCATGAATAGCGTCGATACCATAAAAAACAGGCACTTTTAATTCGTATTGCGCAGAGGCGTCATGAATGCCTTTCATAATGCTCAACCATTGCTCACGAGGATAGGCGTGTCCACCGCAATTAAGAATAGAACCCACATGGTATTTTTCAATAGCGATGCGAAGTTTTTCCTGATCCAATCGATGAGGTTCTTCTAATTGATAAATGCCTCCCACGCACACCACATCGAGGTTCAGCTGAGTCATCTGACCCACTTTTTCTTCCAGTGTCATACTGCGTAAAAGCAATTCTACATCCTTCGACTGGCCGTTTGCTGCAGAATTGAGGAGCATTACAACCAGGATTAAAAAAAGTGAGCGGTAGAGCTTCATACAAAATCTTATTTAGCAGAAAGAGCAATCATTTCAATATTGTCGATGAATACATTTCCATTCGATTCAAACTGAAGCATCAGTTGTTTGATGGAATAAAAATCGACTGTACTATTTTCCAAAGAAAAAGCAGAGAGTGGAATAAGTACTTGACGCCACTCGCTTTGAATGGGGCCATTGACTACCCATTGTTCGGTAACACCAATCCACTTTTGATTTCCTGAAAAATCTTCAAAACCTATAGCCCAAGGCAGACCCTTCATCGGCTTGTCATCTGTGCGGACGTAAAATGATAATGCCGCTTGATTTAAAATTTGAGAAACATCTTTTCCAGTCCAGCCATCCCAACCGATGCCGAGACCAAGCCAAGGACAGCCGCCAGCTTGTTTATTCCATTGTATGTGGAGCGCACCAGAACCCGATTGAACAACAGAATGATCATTGCTAACCTTCAGGCATTTTTGTTCTTTGGTAAACCACACATCTGCGGTAACATCATCCTCAAAAATTGACGTTTGTGCGAAGCCATTAATCTCATTACCGGTGCTTGCAACAAGGCTTGAATCATACAATCCCAAGGTTTGTACGTTAGCGCAACCTGCAAGAAGTAAGGAGATAAAAAGAAGTGCTGCTAGGCGCATATCCTTAAGGAATTAGAGGTCCGTTTTCGGTGAAGATCATATAATCCAAATAACCTTGCGAATAGCCTGATGTAGGATTCGCTAAGAACAGCATAGACACTTGAAGCAATTTATCTGGTTCACGCAATCCATTACCGATAGCCGCAGAAGGAGCTCCATTCACTAATGTTTGAAGATCGGCATACTTGTAATACATATGCTGCCAACCGTCCTGTGAAGGATCTATTTGCACAGAGTACATATCCTCTTCACCTGCCGTATAAACACCATCTCCATCATCATCTTCTCTAAACTGAAAAAGAACAAGAGAATTAGAGATATTTTCTGGTTTAAAAAGAAAAGTATTGAAGTACACGTTATCTGGATTGCTGTTCAATTGGAAATGATCAGCGCCATAAGCCGAAGCTGGGATGTCGAACATACCAATGAGCCAGTCCCAGTTTACGGTACCCCCCATATCATAGTATCTATTGCCTTGAGCTGCATCTGTAGCATCCACCACATTAAACGTCATGTTTGCTCCTGATTGCACGAAAGGCACCCAGTCGGGGTTAAAACCATTTTCAAAATCGCTCAACAAAAGGCCTTCGTAGATTCGGTTAGAAACGACTGATAGGGTATCGCGCAATGTATCCGTCACTCCAGCAATAGTCAACTGCACAGCACAGTCTTCTACTCTAAACATTGGTAGTGAAGTAGTGGTTCCATTCCACAATGCGTTTGCTTCATTCAAGTTGGAATCAAAGCCCGTTATGCGCTTTACTGCTCCAGAAGTCAATCCTTTTACTTGTACTTCCCAATCCACGTTCTTAGAAAACTCTGCGGTAAAAAAAGTAGTTTCACCAGCGGCAAAGTCCACTTCGCGATCTGAGATATCCAAAGGTTGGAGCACACGGAAGCTACCATAGAGATCATTCAAACTCGGCCCAGCAAATTCGTCATCCACTTTGCAAGCGGCCATAAGCCCTACGAGTATAAAACTGGCGATTAATTTATTTTTCATCTCTTTAGAATTTCAAGGAGTATAACAACATCAGTTGATTGATGTGATAATCGACTGACTTGTCAGTGTTATCTATAACATCGTATTTGTTCAATTGTGCACTCAAATGCGATTTTTCGCCGAAGCGATAACGCAATCCGATAGCTTTCATCGTTTCAGAACCATCCACACTGTATTCAGTAAAATTGTATATCTGCGCGTATTGGTCTTTCACCGCGACAAAGTCGAATCCAACGTACTCGACCTTTTGATAGCCCGCGAGTAAATCCAAATTTTCTACTAATTCGATTGTGGCTCCAGCAGCTATACAATTAGTCTTTAAATCTACCCCACGATACATCTCAGCACCAGGACGCGTAGTAGCGTCGGTGCGGTAAGACACTTCCAATTCCATACCTCGTTTCCAAGCGCTCAAAAGTGTATCTGTAGCGTACCTTGCATTCACTTGCATGCGGCTGTATTTGCGGGGTTCAATTGTTCCTTCGCCGCGCATTTCCTGAAGCATCATTTGTTTCGCACTGATCAACCATTTTTTATCTTTTGATTTCCACCCCAACTCAGCCGTAATACCTTGTCTATTGGGTGTGGCATCACCATACGGAGTGATGTTATCATATTTCGGAGAAAAAGTCATGAGATAAGGAGACAGCTGCAAATTATACATGGATGATTCTCGCATGAGATCAATGATGGAAGCATTGCGCAACACCTGATCATTAGTAATGCGGTCAAAGGCCGCAGGCAACTGACCAAAACGAATGCGTTTGGTTTGTGCGCCTGGGCTATTAAAATCGGGACTTACTCTTTTCGCGATTGCGTTCACAAACAAACCCGTATTTTTATTTTCCACATTCAAGTTACCTTCTTGAAAGGTTCCGTTAAGAATAGGCGCTTCATTGTTTCCGTCATAAAAACTAGAAGATTTTCCCGCCTCACCCTTTAGAACAGTTGCCCACTGATTATTGCTCCACTGTGCCTTGACTGTATAGGTGTAAACAGGATTTCGGAAAACAGACGTATTGCGAGATGTGCCTTCTATATCGAACAAATTGGCGTGATTGATTCCCAATTGAAGATACTTGCTTTGTAGCAAGCTTAAAGAATAGCCGGCGAATAAACGATCGTTGACACTATTGTTATCAGAAGCTTTAACTCGTGTGGCCACTGCGCCAAAGTTCAACTCTTGCACCCATTTTTTGAATACAAAACCAAATTCAGTTGCTCCCCCTTGTTGGCGCCATGAATTGCTTTGATCATAAAAATGATCATAGTTCACTACATCCCATTGTTGGCGGAAAATGGCTGGGCTCGATTGAAAAAATTCTTGATCAGCGTTCCATAAAGTATAGGGTGTCATTTTGTAATTGATGTCACCCAGCTGATAACGCACGATGCCACCAATAATACCTTTCACATACATCTGACGAATATCGAATGTAACACCCGATCCCCAGAAACCACCGTAGTCGTTTCTGACACGGACCATACCTTGAATTTCCATCCATTTATTGGGACGAATATTCAAGCCCAAATCGGCTAGTACATGACCACCATTGAGTCTAGGCACAGTGATGGTATCTTCTTGTACGAGATCTTGATCGAGCTGATCGCCGTAGAACATACCGCGGGCTGCACCATTTACGCTGAATTTACGCATTGGCGCTTGAGCCGATCCGGCAATAGATCCAGCACACAGCAAGATCAACAAACCACTTTTTATGTTGGCTATTTTCATTTAGAAAAATGCTTTTATTTCTACCGTTAACTCATGGCCGCTGAAGCGATCCAGAGCAAAATTTTTATCTTCAAACTGATACCAGCGATGACGCACATATAAACGTGCATTTTTACCCATATCAATATCACAACCCACGCCATACCCCTCTCCATACTGGTTGCGAGGGCGTCGACTTTCTTCATCAATATCCGTGAGGTAGTTGGCTATCGTACGTTCTACTCCCACATACGCATTGATCAAGACACCTCTACTTACAGCGAGATATGCCTCGATTTCGCTGGTGTATTGTCTCACATACGCTTTTTCCGAGGTTACTAAAAGAGCTGAAAAATCGCGTTGAGCGGATGACAATTGTGTTAAGCTAAACACATAAAAATCTTTACCTGCAATTTTTGTCGAGTACTTCACTTGCAATTCTGCAACAGAGAAATATTTTTTATTGACTACAACACCCGAACTATCATCACTCAGATGGACAGTTTCGTAAACATCGCGGAAGATGTCGGAATAGCGGTTATAAGGGCCTACATTACTAGGGAAAGCCCATCGCCAAAAACGAGCTCGCGTAAATTGGTTTACGGGATGCGTATAGGTAATCACGGCCGCACCAGGACGAATTTCTGAAGACGTTCCAATACCTCCAGCGAATTTCAATTTTTTCGTACCCCACTCCAAATTCAGGTTTAAGCCTTGACGATTATTGGTCAATTGACCCAAGCGAATCATGGCACTTCCAAAAGGTTGAAGCACTGCTGATGAACCCACGCTACCTGCAGGAATATTATTCACGCTGTACTCAGGTGTTGCGGTGTTCCAATAAATAGCGTTGTTATTTACAACATCTGGGCTGATGCGGTAGGCATGCAATTCAATAGACGGACGTTTTTTTCTACCCTTGAGATTTAGGCGTGTTTGAAAAAGTTCCGACCAACCAGCGTCATTAATTGGGCTCACGTAATTTCCCAACCCTGCTTCACCTTTCCATGTTATTTCTTTATGCGTAATTGACCATTCCAGCGTACTCACGTGCAGTCCGTAATTTTCGCGAGCAAGACTATCCGTGTAAGCGAAGGAGTTGATGGTGTTTAAGCTTACAAAATTTTTCGAGCCAAAATCCTTTTTGATTTTTCCACCATAACTAAAGTTGGGTACCTGTGAAAAACCGCCGTTCAACTCCGTTTTTCCTATCAATGCTGAGAAAGAAATTCGTCCAGGGAAATCAGCTCCTTCGATAACAGCACCAACGAATGCACGATTTCCCCATCGGGTATCTTGATCAATGGAGCCTTGATCGAAATACTGTTTGTAGCGCGAAGAAATATCCGTTCCTGTTGGATCCCATGGGTTGCGTTCGAACAACATGAATCGGTTATAGCCTCTGAAAGAAGCCATGGTTAGATCAGACATAGAGTACCATTGAATACCCCCTAAGTGAGTCGAAAGCGTACCCACTTTTGTTTTAAAACTACCGTGCAAATTCATCCCCAACAGCAGTCCCATACTCGAGCCGAGGCGTGTGCTGCTCAGCGGATTTTGAATAGAGGGGCGTAAAGCTTCAGCTGTTTGTGAGCCATAAGACTGTCCAATATTTCCTTGTAAAAATTGAAACACCATTAGATCGAAACTCCAAGAGGCGCGCTCGTCCGGTCTTCCAGCAATAGTCAAACTCAAATTCGGAAGTTGACTATCGTCACCGATGAACAAGCTTCTATCGAGCACTGTTTCATTGGCGGCAGCATTGAGTAAATAAGGATCATTCTGCTTTGTATATGTGGCAAAAAATCGATAAAACCCAGATACCTGAAGTCCCTTACCAGACGATGGATCTTTCTTTGGAAACATTCCCAAATCGTTCCACAATCGATTGCGGGTAGTATCTTGAATTTGTGCATTGGCGATGCTTGCGCACAATAGCGCGGTTAACATGACCAATACTTTTTTGAAACCATTCATTGAATGCCCTTTCTTTAATTCATCTTGTCAAACCACCGATCACGGATTGATGCTATCAAACTTTTTCATTTGAATCATTCGCGCTTGGCCCATTTCGGCTGAGCGTTTATTGACCCAAAAAGGAATATTCTCGTAAGCATAATGACCGTGACCATCGTACACAAACACGAATAAGCGATAGCCACCTTCTTCGGAAGGGGCGAACATGCTCACCGCGTCTTTTGAACCTTTGGTGACTTTTCTTTTTACAGGAAGTGGAGCGCTTTCGGCGTCACCACCTGATTTGATATCGGTACTTTCCGGTACGATCAACCAATTAACCACTAGACGATCGCCATCCGGGTCGCTTACTTTAAGTAGGGCTTCCATGCGATCGCCGGCCATCACTTTTACATTCTGATTCTTTGAAGCCGCATTGAGCAAACACGATTCTAAAATTGGTGCACGATTCGTCGCTTCCTTTCCAGTCCAAATGCGTTGCATGCGATCGATTACTTCTCCCGTTTCCCCTTTTTCAGAAAAAAGTCCATACCAAGTAGAAGTTGTTTCTTGTTTTTGTCCCCACAAAAAGATGAAAGACCCGATACAGTGATCGGCATCCCCAACGATGTAATCACGGTAACGTTCCTCATAAACCACCGCTTTTTCGTGACTACTTTGTTCGATAGGAACATTCCATTCCGTTTTCGCTACTTCCCAGTGTCCATTCGGTCCCCATTCTGAAATTACATAAGGACCTGTCCATCCATACTCGCGAATATTCTTTTTGATATTGCCCAAATCGCCGTAGGTGTTGATACCGTAGACATCAATACTCGGAGCGCGCTCTTTGATTAAACGAACTTCTTCTTTATCGAGTCCAGCTGTAACAGTGCAAGTTGGATGATTAGGATCCACTTCGTGAATCATTTTAGCGATGTCTTCGATGGCATACCAAACGTTTGTGTTGGTGTAGAATAAATCCACTTCATTCCCTACACCCCACATTAATAAAGCAGGATGATCTTTTATCGCCATTACCTCAGAACGAAAGGCATCGAGCTGTGCTTTCACTTTTACAGGATCGTCATAATCAAAACCATGACGTTCGTGTTGTGCCCACAAACCCATCATTACCGTAAGACCTTTGGCGTGAGCAGCATCTAATATTTCTAACGCATTGTCGGTACTCCAAGTGCGGATGCAGTTGCCACCGATGTCAACTAATTTTTCGAGATGATCATGTCCACCCGCCCCTTTCACTTCGTACGGCTTCCCGTCGCGGTAAAAAGACCACTTGCCATTCACTTCCTTTACTTCTACCTTTATGGGATTAGCAAACGAATGAATAGACCAAGCGAGAAATCCAAATAATTGTAGAAGTATTCTCATAGCGGTCCTTAAATTTCAAATGAAAAACCTTTTTTCTTTTCTGCGTTGAACAGTTTTCTGTCAAAACGGTACAACTGAGAGGGTCTGTGATTAACTTCCTTTTGGGTTTCGCCCAACTTCTGAATGAATTTCATTCCTTGAATTTTCTTTCGAAAATTCCCTTTATCGAGTGTAATACTATAAACACTTTCGTAAAACAACTGTAATTGTCCCAAAGTAAATTTTTCAGGAAGTACATTCGTCCAGATAGGTTCATATCGGATAATGTTTCGAAGTTCTTGAAAAGAGTTATCTAAAATTTCGCGATGGTCAAAAGCGAGCTTGGGTAATTTTTTTACCGAATGCCATTTCGATTCTTTTGCCCAAGAGGATGCCACGGGATTTAGCTCCGATGTTTCAACAAGAGTCGTATAAGCTACAGTAATAACGCGTCCGAGGGGATGTCGATCTACTTTACCGAAGGTATGTACCTGACGAAGCTCGACTTCTTTAAGACTGGTTAGATCTTCAAGTACTCTTCGTGCCGCCGAGTCCAGATCTTCTAGCGGATAAACCAAGTCGCCGGGTAAGGCCCAAAAATTTTCATACGGCTCAGCACCTCTTTCAATCAGGAGCACTTTAAGTTGCCCCTCATGATAACCAAAGATGACACAATCGACAGAAAAGGCTGATTTAAAGAAATCATCTATATCAATAGAATAAATATCATCCTGTTGAAGTCGTGACTTAAATGCCTTGGTTTGGAGAACCATACTCTTGTTTTTTGACAAATCTATAAAAAAAAGGCAATTTATACCCCTTATTGTAAAAAGTACAATAAATACTTTTTGTTAATCACACAATAAGTATATATTGGCACCTTCAACCAAAACCTTTAACTAATGAAAAAGATTTCTTTACTAGCTGTATTCAGCTTATGGAGTCTGTTTTTGCTAGCTGTTCCGTACAACGTGACCTTCCGCGTTGACATGAACAACTATCCAGGAACATTCACCACACCTGAGGTTAATGGCACCTTTAATGGATGGTGCGGCAATTGTAACGCGATGACTGACGCCAATGGGGACAACATTTGGGAAGTCACTCTTTCACTTGAGCAAGGGTCTTACGAGTACAAATTTTCACACGACAGTTGGACGGGGCAAGAAAACCTATCGCAAGCGGGAAGCTGTGCTCCAAACAACGGCGGATTCTTCAATCGTACACTTAGTCTAACTCAAGACACCGTGTTAGATGCCGTTTGTTGGGGTAGTTGCGTTGCCTGTTCGCAATCGATTCCGAACTATAATGTGACCTTTAAAGTTGACATGAGTCAATACACAGGTACCTATACAACACCTGAAGTAAATGGAAGCTTTAATGGATGGTGTGGTAACTGTAATCCGATGACTGACGCCAATGGAGATGACATTTGGGAAGTTACTCTTACCCTACCACAAGGTAACTATGAGTATAAATTTTCACATGATTTCTGGGCAGGCCAAGAGAGCTTATCGCAAGCCGGCAGCTGTGCGCCCAATAACAATGGTTTCTTCAATCGTACCTTAAGCCTAACACAAAACACAGTACTAGATGCTGTTTGTTGGGGCAGCTGTGTAAGCTGTAGCCAAACCCTACCCAATTACAACGTCACCTTTAAATTAGACATGCGTTCGTACACGGGTAATTATACTACCCCTGAAGTGAATGGCACCTTTAACGGTTGGTGCGGTAACTGCAACCAGATGAGCGATGCCAACGGCGATGAGATTTGGGAACTATCCTTATCTCTTCCACAGGGCAACTATGAATACAAGTACTCAGCAGATAACTGGACTAGTCAGGAAGACCTAGCTGGTGTTACCGGCTGCACCGTTCTGAATAATGGATTCACCAACCGCGCATTGAATTTAACACAAAACACAGTGTTGGCTCCAGTATGTTGGGGATCATGCTCTGCTTGTTATTATGATGTCACCTTTAAGGTAGACATGAGTTTATATAGTGGTACGTTCACCACACCTGAAGTCAATGGAACATTTAACGGATGGTGCGGCAACTGCAATGCGATGACTGATGCTAATGGTGATGACATTTGGGAAGTAACCCTTCCACTCGCCCCAGGCAACTACGAGTATAAATTTTCACATGACTCGTGGACAGGTCAAGAACAGCTTGCCTCTGCAGGAAGTTGTGCTCCTAACAACAATGGTTTTTTCAACCGTGTACTAAGTGTTAGTCAAAACACCATTCTTGACCCTATTTGTTGGGCCAGTTGTGTTGCTTGCAACCAATCTACTCCAACATTTGATGTAACATTTAAAGTGGATATGAACCAGTATCCTGGCAACTTTACTACGCCAGAAGTAAACGGAACATTCAACAACTGGTGTGGCAACTGTACACCAATGACCGATGCTAACGGCGATAACATTTGGGAAGTAACTGTTAACTTACCTCAAGGTAATTACGAATATAAATTCTCTCACGATGCTTGGTCAGGCCAGGAAAACTTAACCACAGCTGGAAGTTGCACAGTAACCAACAGTGGATTTACCAACCGTTCACTTAGCTTAACCCAAAACACCGTTTTAGATGCCGTATGCTGGGGATATTGCGTTCCTTGTTCGCAGGTACAGCCTCCACGCACGGTAACATTTAGAGTAGATATGAGCCACTACACCGGCAACTATACTACCCCAGAAGTAAATGGTTCATTTAACGGATGGTGCGGTAACTGCAACGCCATGAGCGATGCCAATGGAGATGACATTTGGGAAGTTACTCTTACCTTACCACAAGGTAACTATGAGTACAAATTTTCACATGATTTTTGGACAGGCCAAGAAAACTTAATACCAGGCAGTTCATGCACCGTAACCAACGGCGCCTTTACTAACCGCACCTTGAACCTTACACAAAACGTTGTTTTGGATCCTGTGTGTTGGGGCTACTGTTTATCTTGTAACGTTATACCACAGAACGATACCCGCAGCGCGGCTCGATCTGTAAACGCCACCACCTATCCAAGCTGTTTTAACAACAACCTGAGTACCGATCTTACCAATGCAACTGCATCCAGTGAATCAACCATTAGTTCGGCTAGCGGCGCAGGACAAGATGTTTGGTTCAAATTTGTAGCCTCTACACCTGGTGCTCGCATTTCATCTTCATCAGCATTTGATGTAGCGCTTGAATTGCAAACAGCGGCGGGAGCTTCATTGGCTATTGAAAATGATGCTCAGGGTAACGAGGTGTTGATCTATGGCAACTTGACCATTGGTCAAACCTATTACGTGGTGCTTCGCAACCAGTCTACGTCTAGCATTGGATCAGCAAGCATTTGTATTCAGAAATTAGGCGCTTCTAACTGTAATAATGTAAGCAATAACTTTGCGTCATTGTGCACTAGCTTTAAAGTAGCCTATACTGGAGCAAGTAGCTACTCCCTTTCGTTTACTGAAGTTCCAACAGTTGGAGATGTTACTTCGGACACCTTCAACTTCACTACTCCTAATGGCGGTACTGTTGTTTCCTTCAATAACATTCCTGGATTAAACTATGGAAGAAGTTACAACGTGGTTATTTCAGCTAACTATGTGCTAACCGATGGAAGCGGCAACGTAACTACTGTAACCATTCCAAGTAACGGCTGTCTTATTTCATTTGGTGCACAGCCGGAACTAGACCTTCGTGCTAATGATGCAAGTCCAAACTTGCGTTATGCCGGATCACAAATAGGAGCGAACAGATGGATCTGCGGAGCTAGTTACTACCGCTGGGCCATTACCCAAACTGCACCTGTCACAGGACTTACAACCTACACAGATGGTTTGCCCAACAACCGCTTCCTATCCTTGATTGCTGTGAACCAACAAAACCCCGGTACAATAGTTCCTGGAGGACAGTACACTGTTCAAGTTGCCCCTGTTTTTGGCAACATTGTAGGAAACTTTGGTTCAGTAGATCAAACCCTGATCATTGCAGGTTCGGCTATGCCTATCATCGATGAATCAGAGAATTTAACAACTCGTATTGAGCTAGAAGACGCTCCGATTGCAGCCGTTTATCCAAACCCAAGCAATGGACAACTAGTGAATATTAACGCTACTGGGCTTGTTTCATCAAGCGTAGAAGTGCGCGTAATCGATGCACAAGGCCGGATAGTAACATCACAACGTTTTGCAGTTAACGAGACATTGAATCAGATGGTTCAATTCGATGAATTGCTCAGCGATGGCCTTTATTTAGTGGAAATTTTAGATGGCGATACTACCTATACTGAAAGATTTATCGTTCAGAAGTAGTCTTGTTTTTGGTTTTAGAACAGAACCCTTGCCCATTCAATTGGGCAAGGGTTTTTTTTTCGACTCGGCCGATTCAGACTGCATACTTCCATTGATTCGAAAATATTACCTTGATCCGACCGCTTCTCTTTAGGAGCAGTAATTTATGGTTCGGTAGATACCCTTTTACGTTACATAAGCCGATTGTCACATTTCGGCTAAAAAGATGGTTAAATACTTTTTGTACAAAGTACTATTACCTACATTAGCAGATCAAAACCAAAACAGATCACAATGAAAAAAATCTCTTTACTCGCTATTTTCAGCCTGTGGAGTATTTGTCTTTTAGCTGTTCCTTACAACGTGACATTTCGCGTTGACATGAACAACTATACAGGTACGTTCACAACGCCTGAAGTTAATGGCACCTTCAATGGATGGTGCGGCAGCTGCAATGCCATGACAGACGTTGATGGTGACAACATTTGGGAAACCACTATCTCTTTGGAGCAGGGCACTTATCAATACAAATTTTCACATGACACTTGGACTGGTCAAGAAAGCCTTACTCCTGGTAGCTTGTGCACCCTAACTAGCAATGGTTTCACCAATCGTGTCATTAACCTTACGAGTGATACCGTGCTTGACCCCGTATGTTGGGCAAGTTGCACCTCATGTGCAGAAACGTTGCCTTCGTACAACGTAACTTTCCGTGTGGACATGAACCAATATACCGGTACATTCACCACGCCTGAAGTTAACGGTACTTTTAACGGATGGTGCGGCAACTGCAATGCTATGAGCGATGTAGACGGCGATAACATTTGGGAAACTACCCTATCATTGACTCAAGGCATGTACGAATACAAATTTGCACATGATGCTTGGGGGGGGCAAGAGAACCTTACCCAAGGACTTCCCTGCACCATGACAACAGATGGATTCACGAACCGTACATTGAATCTAACGAGCGATGTAGTTCTAGAAGCGGTATGTTGGGGTAGTTGCACTTCTTGTTCGACTTCACTTCCTTCACACAACGTAACGTTCCGTGTGGACATGAACCAATACACTGGCACATTTACAACACCAGAAGTAAATGGTACTTTCAACGGATGGTGTGGCAACTGCAATGCGATGAGCGATGCAGACGGCGACAATATTTGGGAAGTAACACTATCCCTCCTCGAAGGAACTTACGAATATAAATTTGCACATGATGCGTGGACTGGTCAAGAAAACTTGACAGAAGGAAGCTCTTGTACTGTTACCAACAACGGCTTCACTAATCGTTCATTGAACTTGACTAGTGATGTGGTATTAGACGCCGTATGTTGGGGATCTTGCACCGCTTGTGGTACTGTAGTGAACAACTATGACGTTACCTTCCGTGTGGACATGAGCCAATACACTGGCACTTTCACAACACCAGAAGTAAACGGCACTTTTAACGGATGGTGTGGTAACTGCAACGCCATGAGCGATGCAGATGGTGACAACATTTGGGAAGTAACCCTTAACCTTCCTGAAGGCAACTACGAATACAAATTCGCTCACGATGCATGGACAGGTCAAGAAAACTTGATCTCAGGAAGTTCGTGCACTATTACCAACAACGACGGCTTTACCAACCGTTCATTGAACTTGACTGGTGATGTAGTATTAGACGCCGTATGTTGGGGATCTTGCACCGCTTGTGGTACTGTAGTGAACAACTATGACGTTACCTTCCGTGTGGACATGAGCCAATACACTGGCACTTTCACAACACCAGAAGTAAACGGTACTTTTAACGGATGGTGCGGTAACTGCAACGCCATGAGCGATGCAGATGGTGACAACATTTGGGAAGTAACCCTTAACCTTCCTGAAGGCAACTACGAATACAAATTCGCTCACGATGCATGGACAGGTCAAGAAAACTTGAACTCAGGAAGTTCTTGCACTGTAACCAACAATGGCTTCACCAATCGTTCATTGAACTTGACTGGTGATGTAGTATTAGATGCTGTATGTTGGGGTTCTTGCAATGCTTGTTCAGTGCAGCCATCTACCTACAATGTTACTTTCCAAGTGGACATGTCGCAGCAAACATTCAGCTTCACTGAAATGCAATTGAATGGTACATTCAATAACTGGTGTGGCGCATGCGCACCGATGAGTGATGCTAACGGAGACAACATTTGGGAAATTACCATTCCACTTGAAGCGGGATCATACGAATTCAAATATGCTTACGACAACTGGACAGGTTCAGAACAATTGGCAGATGGTCAATCTTGCACAGTGAATAACGGTGGATTTGTCAACCGTGCATTAGTAGTGGACGGTGATATGACATTGCCTGTAGTATGTTATGCAAGCTGCGCTGCTTGTTCTAATCCTAGCGATCTATTCAACGTAACCTTCCAAGTAGACATGAGCAACGTAACAGATGCTTTCACTACACCAGAAGTGAACGGTACCTTTAACAACTGGTGTGGCGCTTGTGCACCAATGTCTGACGCAAATGGCGACAATATTTGGGAAATCACCATTCCACTTGCAGCAGGCAACTACGAATACAAATTTGCTTATGACAACTGGGCTGGTCAAGAAACACTTCTTCCAGGCGGTTCTTGTACATTAACCACAGGAGCCTTTACTAACCGTGTTTACACCGTGAGTGCTGACGTAACCCTTCCAGTAGTGTGCTGGGGCAACTGTGCTGCATGCGGCAGCAACGAGGGTCCATTCGCAGTTACATTCCGTGTGGACATGCAAAACGTTACCGATGTATTTACCACACCAGAAGTGAATGGTACATTCAACAACTGGTGCGGCGGATGTGCCCCGATGTCAGACACGGATGGTGATGATGTTTGGGAAATCACTATCCCACTTCCAGCGGGTACGCATGAATTCAAATATGCCTATGATGCATGGACAGGTCAAGAGACACTTACACCAGGCTCTTCTTGTACCATTACAACAGATGGTTTCACCAACCGTTTGATCACTGTATCAGAAGACATGACAATGGACGTAGTATGTTGGGCATCTTGCGCGGCATGTGGACCTGATGGAGTAGAAAACGTAAATGCTCCGATCATTTCGATGTATCCGAACCCAGCAAACACTGAAATTTTCTTCGCGGGATTGCGCGCTGGCGAGCAGCCCTTGGTGACTCTATACAATCAATTGGGTCAGCAAGTGATTACTCAAAAAATCACGAATGGTCGTATCGACATTTCTTCATTGACTGAAGGTGTATATACAACTACAATTTTGTTAGATGGTGTACAAACAGTTCAGAAAGTAGTGATCGCTCACTAATCTTTTCTAACTAAGAAGAAAGGTCTCGGCTAAGCCGAGACCTTTTTTTTGTCACATAACAAGTATTTGGAAATATCGCATTTTTTAGTCGAAGGCGGTTTGTTGGTGTAAACAGGACAACTAAAAATCAAAAACCACTTCACTCAGTGGTACACGATAGCGTTCATTGTAAATCCCCTCTGGCACTCGTTTTCCACAAGTGATCACCATGTTGATTTCGGCGCCGCGTGGGAGGTTCATCCATTTCTTTATTCGAACACTATCGAAGCCTTCAACAGGACAAGTGTCGTGACCCTCGGCCGTCATGGAGAGCATAAAGGTTTGTGCTGCCAAAGCAACACTTTTATGAGCTACCACACGCACATCCGCGCCCGATACTTCGCGGACCATTGGGCGTTTTAATCCTCGGAAAAAGACAAAGCACTTTTTAAAAAAACCTCGAATGCCCATTCGGTCGTTATTGTACAACAATGGCATCAACTTACTGTAGTAGCTGACCGCGCTTTGGCCTTTAAATGA
>Ga0315908_10001539_pt1 | contig 17246 bp, 10 predicted proteins | sample LakEriMetagenome_12_FD_203520 | JGI IMG/M metagenome (GOLD analysis project Ga0315908, IMG submission 203520) | Freshwater fungal communities from buoy surface, Lake Erie, Ohio, United States - Buoy 4 MA124 | ecosystem: Environmental > Aquatic > Freshwater > Lake > Lake biofilm | place: USA... | reverse complement strand
TAAATATAAATAATTAAAACTTCAGTTTTTAAAGCTGCCAAAGTCAATTCACTTAAAGCAGCATGAAAATTCACTATTTAAGGATCCATTCTTAAAGAATATTTTTAAAGCAAATTAAATAATTTGTTAATATCAGTAATTTAACTAGCTTAAGGTGCATATCCTGTCTCTAATAATCTTATTTTAACTTATTTTAGACAAATTTATGTAAAATTAAATATTTCAGTTTTCATTTTTGTCAATGTTTATTATCCAGATGAACAATAAATAAATTTTCGATATCCTTTCCATTTATCAGGTAATTAATTTTTATTAATCTAAATACTCTATTCACATGTTTCTATATTATATAAAAAACTCTATAATTGGACTTTCAAAAATATTATTAAACAAAAATTAATCAATAAAAATATAATTCCTAAAATAAATTTAAATTTAGGATTAAATTGATTAGAAAGAATAGTATTTATATTTAAAATTATCTATAAAATTATAATAAAAACTGTATAATGAAATATGGTTTATTCTGTTTCAGTCAATTATTAAGCGAAATTATCAAAATTTAAAACTTATTAGTTTTTTAATTATTAATGATTTGTTTAATTAATAACTTAAGTAAAATTGAAATTTATAATTTTACTTTTATAATCATATAAATTTATTTGTCTAAATAATTCTAAATGATTTATTATTTCTTAACAAGTCTAATTATGTTTATGAAATATTTATATGAAATTTTTATTGCTTTCAAATGTTTTTTATCTATTGTCAGTTAAATAGTTTATTGTAAAATATAATCCACAAATTACTATAAAAAAACTAATTATATTAATAATATTGGAAAAATTTAAAAATATTTCTTAATTATTAATAGATTGAATGTTTTCCCCGAAGTAAACTAATGAACAATAAAAAATTACAAATGTTATTGTAATGGCATAAATTTTAATGTGGAAAGTTCCTCCAACTACTTAAATTCCTTTTTCAGCATCATCAAATGTAAAATTATTAAATCCAAAAAATTAATCTTATAATAAATTTTGACTTAATTCTGACCATTATTCTGTGTATTCATTACCTTAATTCTTAATATTGTCTAGGAATATATTGTGTTGATTTTATAAACTATTTAATTATAAAAAATTAGTTATATTATCTGTAAAGCTTAAATTAGAATTTCTTTTTAAAATCTATTCAAATATTATTTTTTATACTAAGATATCTTTATCATTTTTTTATTTTATTTAATTATCTGAATTATCCTCTTTTATTAATTGAAAATTATCATCATATTTATTATAAAAAATTTATTAAGATTTTGTCATTAATAGTATAACTAAATTAACTATTATTGATTATAACTTCATTTATTTTTATATTATATAAATTTTAAATATGATACATATAAATATATAGTATTTATTAAGATAAAAATATGATAATTAAGAAAATATAATTAAAATAGTGTATATAAATATAATAAAATATGAGACTAAATCAAGACAGTATTTTATCTAATATTCTACAGATAAATAATTAATAGATACTTTTATGATGATTAAAAAGATAAGATCTTTTGAGAACAGTTTTAAGTCAAAGTATTATTAGCAATAGAATTTTTCGAGTTTGAAGAATATTAAGAATTATTGTCAACACAAATCAAATAACAATTATTTCTTAATTAGATTTATTAGTTTCCGAATTCAATTTCACAACAACTAAAGCAGAAGTCAATTTTAGATCCATAAATGCAATCAATGTACTTGTAGACATTAATATTTTTAACTTTATCTTCACAGTAATTCACTCTTAATTGGTCATTCTATTCCTTAGGAATACACTTACTTTCATTTCCTTTACTATTCTAGTTATATACACTTAAATTATATTATTTTTTTACTCTTCTGCCTTTTCCTGTTTTATCAACGTTATTTCATTCTTCTAAATTTTTAACTTTCTCTCATTTATTTTTTTTAACCTTTCCAACTATTTCTATCCTATTATTTTTAATTCAGTTAGTTTATTTTAAGCATTACTATCTATTCCATCCAACACATATTTATAAATGTTGTCAATTTCTTCTAATTATTTTTCGTCTCTTTTATCTTTATTTTCTTATAATTGACAATCTTTCTAACTTTCTTCTTTAAATAGTTTATCTTCAATGTATTATTTAATTTGCTTTTATTTCTCTATTTACTCTTTTATAGCTGAACTTAAATAAATTAATAAATATTCATTTACTTTTGATATTTTATTTCTCTTATTAGTTTTTTTACAACTATTTTATTCTTTTATTCTATTTCTTTTACTTAATCATCAGATATTGTTTTTTAAGTATTCTATATATTTTTTGATTAAATATAATATTCATTTTACAACCTTTATTTTAAGTCTTTAACATATTAACTATCCTCATATTTTTATTATTATTTTTGATTACATTTAAACTAGAACTCTTCTATCACTCTTATCCATTCTTTCATTTATTATTCCATACTTTCTCCTTTTCTCAAATTTTAACTCATCACACAAAATCCTTATTTCTTATCTTTTTTAAAATCATTTATATAGAAACAATCATGAGCAGAATGATGAGGAGTGACAAATATATTATTAAGTTAGTAAGAGTCGAAGATAGAGTGATATTGATTATTAGTAAATACAGAGATGGTATTATTGTTGATAACGACTCTAACAGGCATTTTAGGAGTTTCGAAAAGGTTTGCAATTTAGAGTTGCAGATATAGATCACCCTCTTTGAGAATACATTTTTGATAATTCTGAGGACGTTAAGATAAGGAGAGAGTTTTAATGATAGGAGATAATACTCTGGAAGGGAGAGAAGAGACTGGACAAGGATGAGTGTTGCATGTGTTTTAGAGGAGGGGGTCTCCAAGACAAGGTTGATTAAGCAATCCTCTTACACAAATCCTTTGTAGATAGGAATAGCCTCCTCCACAAGAGACACTACAGGATGTCCATGGATTAATTACCACCCAGCGACTCTCTTACTCTCTCTTACTCTCCATTTTGTAGTCCATCCTCCATTCCGAGTCCAGTCGCACTTCACTCCCTTTCTCCACTCTCACTCTCTTTTTCATTACTCTGAATAGTTCTCTCATCCAACTCTCCTTCTCTTCACTATCCTCACTGCAAAAACTATAACTCAATCCTTATTCACTTTCTAATTTAAAACATTTCCCTTCCGCAAAATCTCCTATATCTTATAGTCCTCCTTATAACTTTTCTTTCCTAAATTCATAATTTATCTTTTATTTATTATCACCAATATACTTACCTAATTAGCATCTTATATTATTTCATTTAGCCAACTCACTTATATACTTTTAAAAATATTTGTCAAAGCTAATTCCTTACTTTTTGCTATATACAAAGTCCCTTTTGTTAAATACACATAAAAGTGTACATCATCAATAAGTTCCTTATTTTCTTCATTTCTATTTTCATATGCTGGATTCACTTCAAATTTTTAAGGAAGTTAATAGTCCTCATTTTATTATACCAAAGTTTTAGTTGTTACCATTTTTAACCAACCTATTATTAAATAATAAATATTTATTTTACCTTCTTTTATTATCTTTTCATTTATTTATTAAATATTAATGCTTTATTTTTAATAATCTTCAACTTAATTAGTAATCTATAGAGTATAAATTTAATAAATGATGTAAATAATAAAAAGATAAATATTTTTCTTCATTATAAAAATATATGAAATGAAAGTAATAATATAAATATAAAATATATTAAAATATATGTGAGGATATAGAAGATATAAAATAAAAGTAAATAAAAAAATAATAAGGTATGAAGGTATTGATAGCAGATAAGTTTTCTGAAGAGAAAATATAGAAACTGAAAGAAGAAGGTTTTGAAATAGAATACGATGAGAAATTAGAGGGAGAGAGTTTAAGTAAAAAAATAAAAGAAAGTAAATGCAAGATATTGGTGGTGCGATCTACGAAAGTGTAGAAAGAGTAGATAGAGAGTGGAGAAGATTTAGAAGTGATAATAAGAGCAGGAAGTGGTTATGATACTATTGATGTTGGATATGCAAGTTAAAGAGGAGTTTATGTTGCCAATTGTCCAGGAAAAAATAGTGTTGCAGTGGCTGAACTCATCATGGGGTTAATAATCTCAGTTGACAGGAAAATTCCTGATAATGTCATCGCACTAAGGAACAAAGAATGGAATAAAGCCTTATTCAGTAAGGCTTAAGGACTCAAAGGTTCCACTTTAGGTATCATAGGATACGGAAATATAGGAAACGAAGTAGTTATTAGATCTTAATCATTTGGAATTAAGTGTCTTATATTAGACTTTGAAAAAAAATTCATTAATCAGAAGAATACGAATGATTTATTAGAATTCACTTAAGATTTAGACTATTTATTAAAGAATAGTGACATGGTTACTTTGAGTGTACCTGCTAATGATTAGACTAAGAAGATGATAAACAAAGTATTTTTGGAGAAGATGAAGAAGAGATGCTTATTGATAAACACGAGTAGAGGGAGCATTGTAGATGAGAAGGACTTAGTATAACATTTATAGGAGAATAAGGACTTCTGGTATACTGCAGATGTATTTATGAATGAGCCTTCAAAATCTAAGGACAGTTTTGACTCTGTATTAGCTCAATAGCCTAACTGTTATGGAACTCATCACATCGGAGCCAGCACTCAGTAAAGTGAATAAGAAATTGGAGATGAGGCTTATAGAATTATTGTTGAGTATGCTCGTACTTCTATTGTCCATAATTCAGTTAATCTCGCTCATCTCCCTTCCAACTCCTCTAATACTCTTATTCTCAAAATTGCCAATTCAACCCTTCCTCTCATTTATCAAACTCTTACTCCCTTTTCCATCGTTACTCAGAATATGAAATCATTCTAGTCTCTATCTACCTCCATTTTAACCCTCACCTTTTCTTTATCTCCTTCTCAAAATATTCAACAGCCTCTTGACTTATTATCTACTCTCCAAGGTGTACACTCTGTCAATAAAATATGATTACTTTTTTTATGACGTAATTAATTTATTATGTTTTCAATTATAAAGATATAATCATAATAAATAATAAATATTTAATATTATTTAAACAACTATAAACATCATGTCTTAAGAGTTAAAGAAATTGATTAATGACGATGAGTACCTGTTGATGAGTAAAGATTGTTTATAGAATCTTAAAAAGGAATAAAATAAAGATGGATAGAATATTACTTGGTCCTGTGATTATAGAGTTGAAATGCCGATTATAATGAAAAAGGAAGGAGCAGGTGCAGAAGCTCCAACAACTTTGATAGAAGAGTTTCACAAAGTAATAAAGACAAAAGGTTAGAACAAAGCATTGGTGGTAAAAAGAAATAAAAAGTGGGTTAGTTGGAATTACATTTAGTTTTATGAAGAGGCAAGAGCATTCGGAAGGGCTCTAATGAGTTTAGGAATAGAGTAAAAGACATCAGTAAATATAATTGGGTTCAATGCTCCAGAATGGATGATAGGGTTTTGGGGTAGTCTATTTGGAGGGTATTTACCAGTGGGTGTGTATACCACAAACAATGCAGGTACTTGTCTACACCTATTAAAAGATAGCAATTGTGAAGTAGTGATCGCAGAAAATAATCATCAATTGTAAAAGTATCTCTCAATCTGGGACTAATGTGATCATCTTAAGTACATAGTTCTTTACAATGATATTATTGATTCCAAGTTAGTACCTTCTCATAGGTCTAGTCAGGTTTTATTATGGAAGGATCTGATAAACAGAGGTCAGGATTAAAGTAATAATAACCTTCTTGAGGAGAGAATGAATTCAGTAAGGCCTGGCACTTGTTGCACCCTTGTCTATACTTCAGGTACCACCGGTAATCCCAAAGGAGTCATCTTATCTCATGACAATTACTCTTGGACTGCAAGAAGATTACTTGAGAGGGATGACTTTGGAAATGATGCTGTATCCAAAATGGTTAGTTACTTACCTCTTTCTCATGTTGCATCTCAAATCATTGATATCATTCTCAGCATGTTAAAAGCTGCCGCAGTTTATTTTGCAGATGAAAAGGCTCTCCAAGGCACTCTCATCTAAACTCTCCAAGAAGTCAGACCTCATGTTTTCTTCGGAGTACCTAGGGTTTGGGAAAAAATAGAAGAAAAAATGAAATCCATTGGACTTTAAAGCGGATATATTAAAAAGATGATAGCGAACTTTGCAAAAGCTAGAGGAGAAGAAGGTAGTTTTAAAGAACTGAAGAAGGAAGAGACTTCTTTGGGATTTAACATAGCAAAGACAGTAGTGTATAATAAGATAAAGTAAGCTTTAGGATTGGATGAGTGTTTGGTATTTTCAAGTGGAGCTGCACCTCTGAATAAGGAGACGAAGAAATACTTCGCCTAATTGAATATCTTCATCCACAATGCTTATGGTATGAGTGAAACATCTGGACCTCAAACATTGGTGAATGTGATGAATCACTCTACCGTCGACGATAATCTCTATAACTCTGCAGGACAAACCTTGTCAGGTACAAACATCATCATAGACAATCCTGATAAAGATGGTAATGGAGAAATGTGTTTTAAAGGTAGGAACAGATTTGTAGGTTATCATAATAATCTACAAGAAACAAGGAAGACTATTGATTCTAATGGCTTACTTCATAGTGGAGACATTGGTAAGTTAGATTCCTAAGGAAATCTATTTATTACTGGTAGGCTCAAAGAACTTATTATTACTGCTGGAGGTGAAAACGTCTCGCCAATTCTCATTGAAGACGATATCAAAAATCTACTCCCTATTCTTGCAAATGCCATGGTTGTAGGAGATGATAAGTAATCTTTTGCATTATCAAATATTATTATTATTTATTATTATCACCTTCAATTATAATCTTTATCAATAATTATCATTATCAATTATCATCATTATCAATTATCATCGTTATCAATTATTATAAATTATCATCGTTATCAATTATTATAAATTATCAATTATTATAATTATCAATAATTATCGTTATTAATTATTATTTTAATGAATAATTATATTTATCAATTTTATTATAAATTATTATTCTTACTTTTTATTATTATTAGGAAGTATCTAGTCGTCCTATTAACTCTTAAATTAAAGCCAAAAGAAGATGGTTCTTTTACTTAATAATTAAGTGATGAAATAAAACCCTACTTAAAATAAATTAATAGCACAGCTACAACAATTACTGAAGCAAAAAAATGTGTGAATATAAAGAAATGGATAGATGACTCTATTAAAATAGTAAATGATAAGACTATATCTAGAGCAAGTAGAGTATAAAAGTGGTATTTGTTAGATACTGATTTCAGTGTTGTTGGTAATGAGCTCACACCTTCTATGAAACTCAAAAGGAATGTTACAGCCAAAAAATATGATACTGTTATTTAAGAATTATACAGAGATCCAGCTTTATGATTTCGTTTATCATATTTTCACTATATTTTATTATATTATCATCAATTTTATTATTATTATTATTATTTTTATCATTATTATTAATGCTATTTATTTGTATTTCTTAAATAATTTATTATAAAATTAAAAGTTTAAATTTATATGTAGTCAAATAAATAGTTAAGTTATTTTCAAGTAAATCCATATTATAATTTGTAGTTTCCTCCTTTATCTCTTTCATATTTTTCAGCTTCTTCCTACTTTTTTTTTAAGAATTATATTTCATTATAAGATTATTATTGAATTCCTCTAAGTTAATTTTTTTATTGTCTTTTTTCAGCTGCATGCAAAATATTTCCTTCCCCTCCTTCATTACTTGATCCAATAATTACACCTTATCCTCTATTTTTAATTTTCTGGACACTTTTTGTATCTTTTTGTACTTTTCCACACGGACAACCCATTTTAATTAATGATTATATTTTCTATTTGAAGAATAATAAATTATATTGTAAAAATGATATCTCAATAAAATCAATAAAATTAATCATAAATTTAAATTGATCATAATTCTTTACCCTAATAAACAAATCCGACTAAGAAAAACAAAAAGAAAAATAAGTAGAAAAATGTTGAGGAAAATATCGATCTAAATTAATCAAATCAAAACAATTAAATTTAGAAATAAACAGTACAATAAAATTAAAATATATAAATATAAAAGAATCAATAAAAAATAGAAACTTCTTAATATTAATAAGAGAATAAATAAGAATAAGAATTAAATAAATAAAAAGCAGAAGAAAATTAAAAAAGCAAAAAAAGTAAAAAAGATAAAAATAAAAATAAGAATGGAAATGATGATATATTTGCATTTTTAGAATAAGAAATAGAAAAGAATAAAATAAAGATGGAGGAAGATGAGAAAGAATAATAATAAAAACAAAGTAAAGAATCAAATGATTATATTCAGAATTTGTTAAAAGAATATAAAAATATAACGAAAAATAGATTTCAGGATAATAGTTAATTTAGAATATTAAATAATTGGTAGGAAAAAGATTGGAATTAAACAAACCCACCAACAATTCCTATTATTTAATAATATTAGAATGAAGAAAGCTATCCTGAGGGATTGATATTAGAATATAATGATAATTTATAAAGAACATCAAAAGACGAGTTTAAAGAGAATGATAAGCTAAGCATGAAATAAATATATTAATTAAGGAGAGCAGCAGAAACTCATCGATAAGTTCGTAAATTTGGACAGGAGAGAATAAAAGTAGGGAGAAGATTAATTGATATTTGTACAGAAATAGAAGAGATGAACCGAGTATTGATCAGTGAAAATGGACTGCATGCAGGAATAGCATTTCCAACAGGATGTAGTTTAAATCATGTAGCAGCTCATTATACTCCAAATAATGGAGACAATACAATTTTAGGATATGATGATGTAATGAAGATTGACTTCGGAACATAGATTGAAGGAAGGATAATTGATTGTGCATTCACCGTGGCATTCAATCCTAAATATGATTAGTTATTATTAGCTGCTTAGGATGCTACTAACACAGGAATGAAGGCAGCAGGCATCGATGTGCGACTGAAGGATGTAGGTGCTGCCATTTAGGAAGTCATGGAGAGTTATGAAATTGAATTAAATAATAAAATAATTCCTATCAAGCCTTGTAAGAATCTCTGTGGTCACTCCATTGATCCTTACAAGATCCATGCTGGTAAGAGTGTCCCTATAGTCAAGAACAATGACTCTACCAGGATGGAGGAGAATGAACAATATGCAATTGAAACTTTTGCCACTACAGGTAAAGGTTATGTCTGGGAAGATGGAGAGTGTTCACATTACATGAAGGATTACTCTAATACTAAATCCAGTCTCTCACTCAAAAATACCAAGGCCAAGCATCTTCTCACTCACATTGACTAAGCCCATTCCACACTCGCTTTTTGCAGGAGATGGTTGGACAGAGCAGGTCACACTAAGTATTATCATTTATTAAATTATCAATCTAATTATCAAATTATCATATTATTTAATTACATTATTTCATTATTATATTATCATTTTTAGTCATATTTTAGCTTTAAAGAATCTTGTGGATTAAGGGATTGTGAATCCGTATCCACCATTAACTGATGTTGTTGGTTCTTATGTGGCTCAATTTGAACATACTATAATATTAAGACCTTCATGCAAGGAAGTACTTTCAATAGGAGATGATTATTGATTGTTATATTAATAAATTTGTTTATTATTAAAAATAGAATAATTAAGATATGGTTTTGTATTTAATAGGGTTGGGATTGGGAAATGAAAAAGATATAACTATAAAGGGATACGAAGCAATAAAAAAGTCATCGAAAGTATACTTAGAATCATATACAAGCATATTAGGAGTTGACAAGAAAAAACTGGAAAGCTTTTATGAGAAGGAGATAATAGAAGCAGATAGGACGATGATGGAGTAGGGAGTGGATGAGATATTGGAGAGTATGAATAAGGAGGAGGGGGATAATGCATTTTTGATAATAGGAGACCCTTTCTGTGCAACTACTCATAGTGATTTGTTTCTAAGGGCAGTGAAGTTAGGGATCAAGGTGGAAATAGTACACAATGCGAGCATCATAAATGCAGTGGGATGTAGTGGTATGTAGGTCTACCGTTTCGGAGAAATCATAAGTATACCTTTCTTCACTCCCACTTGGAGGCCTTACAGTTTCTACTCCAAAATACTCACCAACTCACTTAACAAACTTCACACTCTTCTACTCTTAGATATTAAAGTCAAAGAGCAGTCCATATAAAATCTACTTAAAAACATACCCATCTATGAACCACCACGTTTCATGTCTGTTAAACAATGTGTTGAATAATTACTCGAAGCAGAGCAAAATTTAAACTAAAATGCTTATTCTAAAGATTCTCTATGCATCGGATTAGCTAGAATAGGAATGTAGGATCAAGTTATCAAAGCTGCTAAAATGATCGATTTTCTTTAAATAGAAATGGGACCTCCTTTACATAGTTTTATCATTTGTAGTTCAGAACTACATCCTATAGAAGAAGAAATGTTTGCTTTTTATTCATAATAAATATTATAACAATGATTATAGATTATTTTATATATTTTTTATCTTAATCTTTAATTCTTTTTTTATTTTATTTTAATTTATTACTATTTTTATCAACAAATATATCATAATAATATATTATAATTTATTACTCAAAATTTATTATCTTAAATTAATTAATCTTTTTCTTATTTTTTGCAATTATTTTCTGGTTTAACATATTTTATATATAGATAAATCGGAATTAAATCACATATTGCATAATAAAATATTTCATTTAATAATCTTATATAATTTTAGATTTAAATACACTAACAAATATTAATAAGTTAAATATTGTAAATATTCATAATAAAATTAGTCTATTGTTAATTTGAAACTTAAAACAATAAATAATTAATAAATATAAAATAGAATTTTAAATATCAAAGAAATCATTAGGTATAAACATAAATTTTTTATCTAATATAATATATTTGTATATTTACATTATTTTTTTTAAATTAGTTACATTTAATTTTATTATAAGAATAATATAATAATACTAAAAGAATTACAGATTCAATAATAGCTTTTATAAAATTTAATCTAAAATTATTTTTACTATTATTACTTTATTGAAGTAAAACTTTTAAGATAAAAAGTATAAAAAATTAATTATAGAAAAGAAATAAAATTAAAAAATATAATAATTATTTTTAAATTATTCTATTTTTTTTAAATTTCTTTTATTATATTTTCTGCTCTTTGATTATTTTTATATTATTATTCAAAAGATAACTTTATCCAGATGTAACTTGTATAAGAAATCAAAAATATAATAAATGTATATGTCCCATGAGCAAAAAATTTTAAAAAATCAAACTATAAACTATTTAATTCAAATGTTTTCTATAAATAACAAATTAACTCTAAACTTAAAGCTAAAATTCTAAATATTACTAATAATAACATCGCTATGTATATTCAAACTTAAAAAATTTTTTTTTATTCATTTTATTCTTAAAGAATTATATTATATTATACTTATTTAATATAATCTAAATAATAAAATGATAAAGAAAGGAAAAAACATAAATAATCCAAGATAACATGATGTTTCTCCTATTTAAATTTATTCTTTTGTTAGTACCATTTATTATATAATTGATAAAAAATATAAATATTTTAATATCATTTAAATAATATTTTATATTATTTAAATTTTATTTTTAATTAATTAAAATATGTAAAATTAAAATTATATGAATGTTTAAACTGTATAATAAATTAATCAACAAGTAAATTAAAATTATGTAAATAGAATTATTAATTTATTTGCAAAATTTGTTTAGAAATAATTTAAAAGACTGAATAACATATATCATCATGCTAATGTATAGGAAGTATGAAATATACACACATAAAATGCTTAAAAATTTGGATTAGAGAAAAAAAATTATTGTAATGTGAAATTTGTTACTAAAATTATAATCAAGAATTAATTTAATGGGCTTAAGATTTAAATATATTAAAATAAAATGTAATCTATAAAAAAATATTATTAATTATAATTAACTGAAAAATATTTAATTAAACTATTTTTTAAATATACAATAAAATATATATCAAATAAAAAAATTAATTAAACATCATTTTTATAAATTAAATATTTTATCTAAAAATAAAACCAACTAGATTAAAAATTATTAAATTTATTATGTAGTATCATAATAGTAATTATCTTAGTCAAAATTTTTAATAGTAAAAAATTATTTTTTTTACAATAATTTTTTTATTATTTTTAATATTTTTTAATTATTTACAGGATGATTCTATAATAAATAATAAAAAAGTTAAAATTATAATAATAAAAGTAATAAATGTGGTGTTTATATTTTTTCTTATTATTTATATTTTAATAAAATAATTATTATTGTTTAATAATAAAAAATCTTTCATAAAATTATGCAATTAAAATAAAACTATAAATAATTTAGACTAATCAGAAATAATAACATAACAAGATTTTAATGATATTATAATTTAAAGTAATTAAAGCTCTCATAGATAATTAAATACATAATAAAATTCTTAGAATTATCAAACTAATTAAATATATTGAAAATAAAATATTAAATTATTTATGTAAAATAAAAAATAATAACAATTTAATTTTTAAAAAAATTTTTTATATATACATATTAATTATTAAAATTAGTCAGTGAAATTTTTTATTATTTTTATTTATATAATAATAAAAAAATCAATATTATATTAAAAATAATTAAAAAAAAATTTATTTTTTTAAAGATTATTATTAATTTGAATTATTTTAAATTTTGCTTTTATTTTTACAAAATCAAATAAAATTCAGAACTTAATAATTTTTAATCAAATTAAAGAAATTTTTTAAATTACTGTATTCTTAATTTTTATTTATTTAAATAAATTACCGAAATATAAAAATTTTTATATAATAATTTATAATAAACTTTGTTAATTTTTAAATAGTTAAATTTAAAAACTAATTGCGTATTATGATTTTTTAAATAATATTAAATTTTATATTGTTATATTAATTACTTGTAATATAAAAATTACCAATTAGTCATAAAAAATGTTCTAATTATTGAAAGTAAAGTTGAATCATGTTCTGAAAATAAAAGAAGTTTTTTATTTTATTTATCAATTATATTATTATTTTATATTTTAACTAATTTTTAAAAAAAAGTACATTTTTCATATAGCTATGTAAATTCATAATTAAATTATAGTTTTTAAAATTATATATCAGATAAATTCAAATATTATGATAAATTTTTATATTAATAGGTATAATAATTATCGAAAATTCTCACTAATTCTGATAAATTATGATTTTTTTTCCAAAACTTTTATCAAAAGTTTATTAATCCCATTCAAAACATTCTTATATATATTTATAAACTTTTCTATAAATATTATTTTTTTTATTTATTTTTTTAATTTGTTTATATTACAACAGACTTAATTTTTATGAGCCCATAATAAAAAATCTTAATTTTTGTTTATAGTATGTATAAGAAATAATATTAATTATTTTTAAAATTAAAATATATTCTTATTTTTGTAAATTCAATACTTAATCCCTTATAATATTGATAGAGATGATTAAATAGTTCTATTAAAAATAGTAATTTAAATTTAAACATATCTTTATAAATTTTCTAATTATAAAAACATAAAATCTTAATATATCTTTTTTGATAATAATTTCCTAAATTAAAATGTTATCTCATCCCTTAGGCTACTTATTGGCCTAAATTTTTATTTTTAATTTTCATATTAAGGACAAGCATACCATTAAGATCCATGCCTAAATAGATCATTAATTATTAATTCAAGTTTATATTCTTCTTCTTTTTTACTATTTACGATTAAAAAAATTTAAATTAATATAATAATTGAATTAATTTATTTAAACATTATAAATCTAATAATTCAAATTTATAAGTAAAAATTATATATCATTTATTAATAATTATCACTATTTTAAATCAAATAATTAGAGTAAATTTTAAAATTCTTTTTAAATTTGTAAAGAAATTTATCCGATTTCAGAATTTTCACCATTATAAAGAAAACAGTTATTGAAAACTCTAATAATAAAAGATAATAAATATACAATTCCATGTCATAAATAAATGCGTTTTAAGATTTGTATTAGTTTAGATTAAGTTTAGATTTGATGGTTCCAAGATCCATAGGATTTTTGATGATTTCATCGTAATTATATAATTATAGTTTAACTGAGTCAACTTTAGTATGAAAAATATAAGCACCTTTATATTTCCAAATATGATTGAGTATTTTTTTAGCAACTTTTTCCCACTGATCTCTTTATTTGGCTTCTTCAATCATTTCTTTGGTAATTGATTGGTCAGGATTCAACAACATTTCTGCTATTTGAGGGTATTAATTTTAAAAATTGTTTATAAACTCTTCTTGAGTTACTTCTCTTGATTAATTAGAGTTCGCAGAAGTATATATTAATTTGTAGGCGATTTTTGATTCTTCTAAGTCTTTATACCTTCTTCTATAAATTTGTTTTGAACTTTACTTCTACTGAATTGAGTTTTGACTCTATGAACAATTTTATAAGTAATTATTAAAGTACTCAACTATTTACTTGTTATTGTGTTTTTTAGCAAAACTAATAGCTGTTAACTTTTTAGAATCTTATAAATAAATGTCTATATTTCCAAATTCTACTAAATATTTCACAACTTCTAAATGAGATTATCTACATGCATAAAACAAACAAGTTTATTAATTTATTTTATCCTAAATGTTTGGATTAGCCCCCTTTTCTAAAAATTATTTCAATATTTCTATATTTCCTTCTCTTGAAGCGTAAAATAATGGTGTTTATCCGTACTCATCTACTTCATTATAATCTATCTCTATTTATTCTTTTTATAAATATTTTAAATGATTTATTTTATTATCTCTAGCTATATAAAACATTATAGATTGATTAAGACTATCTTTATATTTTAAATTTGCTCCTTATTTTATTAATAAAATAAATATTTCTAATGATTTTTCATTGTCTTATAAAATCGTAGCTTAATATAAAGGTGTTTATTTAATTATTCCATCTATTTAATTCACAATATCAAAAGATTTCTAATGTTTATTAATTAATTCAAAGATTAAATTTTTATCTCCTCTCTTTATTGCATCTATAAAAATTTTACTAACTATTTATATTTCATTTTGAATTTTTTATTTTTATTCATTTTCATTTTATTCATCAATCATTTATTCGAATTATTTATTGATGTCATTATTAATATTTTAATTTTCTCTATTATATTCTTCTTAATTTATAATTTCTTTTTGATATATTATATTATTATCGACAAAATTTTAATATTAGTTTTCTTATTTTTATTTATTAATTATATCTTTTTAATTTAAATAATTGTTTTAATCCGATTCTTCAAAATTTTTATTTTGTATCATTTTAATAAAATTTTAATATAAATTTATATTGTGTTATTATAATTTGATAATAATTATAAATAAGATGTATTAAGTTATATAAACTAATATATAAAATTGATTTGATAATTTATTTATATAAGTTAATAAAATAATTATATTAAAAATTTCATCTGAAATTAACCATATAAACATCTATTGGATAATTTTTATAAAATTCTTTAGACTTTTCAATAGCTTAATTAATCCATTTTATATTATTTCCAAAAGCTCCAGCACCAATTTTAGTTAAATAAAGTTTTTACCTAAATTTAGAATTTTCTTTGAGCTTTTACAATGCAAGAATAGAAGCTACACAAAAAGTAGCCTCATAAGCTGCATCTAATACTAATTAAGCAAATAATTCATACGTTTTTCTATCTTTAGTTAAATGATCATATTATATAGGTAATGCAGATGTATAAATTTAACAAACATTATAATTATAATTTATAACTTAAGTATTCCAATGAATAGCAAATTGAATATCTTATTTTATTTATTCATATAAGTCATTTTTTTAAATAAATTCAGTTAATTATTTAATACTATCTTCTGATTATGGTAGTAAATAGCCATTTTTCATATGCCAAAATTTATTTTCTTTGTTTTTAATTAATTTTTCAACTTTTGATAATAAATTGATTTATCGATTATTACCTTAGCCTGTTCCATTAATCATATAATTTCTGAAGACAAGAGCAGCAGGACAAGACAAAGCACAAGCTGGGCCTTGAGTTTTATCATTTATATAGTTTGTTATTCCTTTTTCAGGCGTAATTCCTGGTCCGACCATTTCCAAAGCATTAAATTAAGATGCTGCCATAAATACTGCTTCTTTGTTTTTTATTTCTCTATGTAAAGTTCCGACATTTCCATAAATGTCTTCGTATTTCAACATTTTCTCTGTATTTTAATATTCAGTTTTATTTAAACTTATTTTTAACTCTTACAAACTCAAAATTTCAAATTTTCCAACATTATATATTTTTTAGTTTTAAATAGATGTTAATTAAAAAGAATCATTATCATATTTAAACATTTTTCTATTTTCTTCATAATTAGATTATTCTATAAATCCAAAAAAATTTTTAAACCAGCTTTTCTCTGCAGATTAATTTAAAGATTACATAATTTATTATATTTTTTGACTTTATTTATTTTATAATTTTTATATGATCCTTTTTTTACATTACATTAATAATAAAATTTTTATTATATTAATTATTCACTAAAAATCATCTTATATTTTTTTTTAATAATTTTTTAATATTTTTATTTCAGTTAAATATAAATTTCAATAAATTATAATTGTTTGTCTAAAGTATTTTTCTATTATTATAATAAAAAATAATATATTAAATTATAGAATTAATTAATAAAATTTTTTTATATCAATTTAATCCATTAAATCAAGTAATTAAAAAAATATATATTTAAAAATATTTTAAAGTATGAAATATAAAAATAAAATTTAATAAAATAATCTGTAAATAGTTTGTAAATAACTTTAAAAATTAAATACGATCATAATTTTTATTGACATTAACAACATTTATCATTTTTTTCAGTTTCCTTAAACATAGGCATTCCGACATTTACTACTGCTCCTCCTGCATTACAACTACAGCATTCTACTTTAGGTCTACAGTTAGGATTCTCACAAACCAATTCACATTTTGGTTTA